>JAABUO010000118.1_pt1 | contig 214779 bp, 199 predicted proteins | sample 5559291 | NCBI WGS metagenome assembly JAABUO01 (sample SAMN10711878, study PRJNA513372) | rock metagenome | isolation source: Antarctica rocks | place: Antarctica: Victoria Land, Finger Mt sud
CCCTGGTTGCAGTATGTAGAGATGACAATGGGTGCTGTCCAACAAGAACTGATTCGCAGATGGCATTCGGTGGAGAAGAATCCGGATCCCCTGGGGACGCAACGGAACTGGCTCCCATCGCAGCTGTCTTTCCTCCACGATACTCAACTAACGCTCTCGAAGTTGCGGCCGTACCTGGCGAAAGTTTCATCGCGGTCGGCGTCACCTCCAACCTACCAACATTTTACGTCGGATTGTGATCGCCGCGTCTCGCAGTGCAGCTCAACTTTGCCGGAGTTCAATCTCTTAACGGGGATGAAAGGGGACCAAGTCTCTCTCTATCTTGCAGATCTGGAACTCTGGGTGCGTGATTCTCTTCCTGGCTGGCTGCGAGCATACATGAAACATAAAGACGCCTGCACGACTCTCTCAGAGGTCATTGATACCTACACATCGGCAGCTTCTTCCGCATATACAGACATGCCAGAAGACATTTCTCTAATGCTCCTTACCTCAATGGACCTGTGAATTGCGCTTGACAAGTGTGCGCTGCACCATTGCGATTTATTACGCAACTACGATCCGGGATTCCCGCCGTCGCTGTTCGAGCCGTTGCTGTTGCCCAAGAAGCCTCAGATGGAACGACTATTCCACGTTGAGCAATATCTCGCAACGAGAAGAAAAGCAGCTATACCGGGATTCCCCTCCATCTTTCGGTCTGTCGACACAACGAAGAGCTTTGCAATCAGGATCAGCCCTATGTCGAGGCACAGCCGCCTAAGTTCTTTTGACCACGTCTCGTAGATCCCTTCTACTCTTGATTACTACTACTGCCTGATCTCTTCTGCCATTTCCAGTCAAGCACGATGTTCAAACACGTTCCTTGGGCCTCTCACGAGGGAGATCAACCCCAAGAAAAGCAGAATGAAGACGGAGGAGACTCTCTGACAACGATCCTTGACGCTGAGCAGAGGGGCGAACTCACCAAGCTTATCGCAAGTGCCACAGCTGCTATGCGCAAGACTATTGAGTTGAACTTTGATCCTTCTGTGAGCTGCCCCAGCAACTCTGTCAATTGTTGCTCTTCTGATGCACCTAGGCAACTCTGTCTCCTAAGCCTGATCACGGCCTCTCCGAAGAAGAAAAGATATTGAACTCCGAAATTGATCCTGGATCCGTTGATGTCGACCAATCTGATCGCGAGCAAAAGCTCAGAGAACGACGGCAGAAAGAACTTAGTGGTCCAGAAGTGAAAGAGTTGAAGAAAGCTTCTTTGGAGTTTTTCGACAATTGGCGGATGAAGGTCATGGAAAGGGTGGGAACTGTGGTCAACTCCAAGGAGACTGCATCGTCGCAGATGAAGACTACTCCTGCGCCCAAGCCCACCAAGCATTCTGCCCCAGATAAGAAGATAAACCCGGAGACCACTAGATCTCAAGATGTTACACCTGATTCTGTTCTCACTGCTCTGTACCCTCCAGTATCGACACAGCTTTCTTTCCTCGAAGAACCCACCAAGATCTTGATTGTCCATTCCATACTCCTCATATACGTATTCGGCTGGGTGGTGGCGCTTGTAATGTGGGGTTTTGCGATAGTATGGTTGTTTTTCGCGCTCGCGAGTATCAGCCGAAGCAAATTCCCGTTCAATATGGGCTGGTGGGGGTTTACATTCCCACTCGGAGTGCTTACGGTTTCGACAACTACAATCGGGAAGGAGACTGGGTCAAGATTCTTCAATGTGCTTGGCACGGTATGGGAATATCGTCTTTCTTATACCCTCAGCAGCGCTGTCCTCCTTCCTCTCGTCTTAATCTCGCCGCCATTCACGACTATCCCCTCCTGTTGATTTAGCAATGGTTACTGGCCTTTACAAGGCTGATTTGCGGATCTTCTAGATACTTTCTGTCTCCGTCACGCTACTCTGGGTTATAGTCGCTTGTGGAACGTTGAAGAAACTTGCAACGGGAGAGATACTATTTGCGCCCTGTCTCAAGGATGTGGAGGGATTGAAGAAGGAACGCGCGGAGCGACATTTTGGGGAGAAAGCGGCGTAAGAGCCAACGCGTATTGTATGCCTACCGTGACACCCTTTGAGAATAAGAAGACGACTCTTCCACAAGCGACGGCTTCATTTCCGAGGACGGATATAGGGCGCGCGATTCCCCGAGCACTTTAGTGACTGGTGGCAAGTTCAGAGGCTGAATACGAAATTTTACTCAATTTCGTGATTCGGATTCTTTATGTTCACTCAAGGCATGGATAAGACACTTCCAGTAGGAAAATTGAAGACGCCTAAATCTACCGCCTCTATCCTACCAGCTGCCGCCGAAACATGATAGATCATTATTGGAAACGAGCAAAGTGACACCATAAACAACCGAGCTTGCTCAACTAGCTGGAGAAGACGGACGAGATGAAAAGCTAGTGTAATAATTATATAAGACCAGAAAAGAGGTATTATGCTGGAACGAAATAGATTGGATGAAGATGGAGCACCGGCTAGTCAGCTCGACTGCCTCGTGTTCACGAAGTCTTCTCCACCAATATTCCACAAAGTAGATGTCCAACGTTCCTGCAAGGTCGATGCTGACAGGGCCATAGATAGTTCTTCTCTGACTGATCAGAGATACCTGCCGTCATCCAGTCGCATCCATTCATGCCTGTGCTCGTGAATCCCCATGCTTTGGGGCAGACTCACTCATCACGCGATTTAATGCCGAGGAGTCGAACCTCACTGAAATGCGCTGTGCATCAGTCTGTTGCATTTTGAGCAGGTTGGACGTGGATCTTCGACTTACAATTCCAACGTTGAATCCGGAGGGATGAGTTCTGGAAAACCTCTGTCATAGATGTCATCCATCAGCCCGGCCATATGTGATACAAAGGGTAATAGGTGGTGTCGTTCCTTGATGTCGACTTTGCTTACCTTGGTCCATAGGCGTAATCGCTGTCCCATACGAATCAGCACTTGGCATTTCTCGTCGAGCGAAGTCTCATTAGGTCTCGAATCGAAGAAGTTTGTACCTTGAGATTTTCAAAATGCTCTTCTCGCCCACCCTCATCTCCATGATACCTTCGTCCCAGCCTTCATAATATGTCAGCTTGAGCGCTCTCGGGCTGCATTTATGCCTTCAGCGATCTGCCGGACCTCGGATTACTTTGCCGACCCCGATAGCCGTCGTGAAAGGACAACCTCGACTTTCGGATGAATCAAAGCTGTTTGGCACATACAGTGTTGGCAGCTTCTGTCTTTGAGGATACCCGGCTGGAACTCACCATTTTCCGCGGCAGTTATTCGTGTCATCATAAACAAAGCCGGTGTAATGGACAGTGATTTCATCCTCTTTGTTTGGCTGATCACCGTTACCGTGCTCTAAGACCGTTCGCGCGACACCCATCGTGAGCCAAGTACGAGAATCGATACGAGAGATGATCTTCGGAAGATTTGAGAATTTTTGATGGCTTAGCGAATATTCTTGGAAGAGAGGTGCCAAACTTGGTGAGTTATCTGTTTAAGCTGATGACCAATGCGAGAGACAATGCAAGCCACTAGAGCGTTGTGGAGCATAGATAGACTGAGCGGGTGTGCGTGGAAACAAAAGTGTGCAGGATCGTCAGGCCTGCGGAGCGGGTGTGCGTCGGGGATCAGAGGATGAGATTTCAGTTTGGAGAGCGGCTGCATTTGAGCCAGTAAAGGCCACCCATTTCTCCACCGCAACCACCTCACGCACACCCGCTCTGCGCACACACACCCGCTCGGGATGACCATGCCGGCGTCTTTTCCTGTTTGTCGTATGAGGGCAGCATTCAGCCGAGATGGATCAGCGAATACGGCCCTGCAATGCAGGCTTGACTCGCAGTTATATGCAAGACTGCGTCGCATGGCCCTCCCTTCAATTCGCTCGCAGTTGCCTTGTTACCTTGTTTCGGACGCCTGTTTGTGTAGGATGTGTTCCCGTCTGCTCGTGAGTATGTCTGCAGCTTGCAGTCAAATCGAACTAATTCGTGCTATCTACAGCGTCCGCACCGCGAGCCCGAACATCCAGCCAGATCTTCTCAACCCTGTTGCGGCTGGCGATGGTCAGAAATATCGGAAGCGATCACCTATACCTACCAGGTGGATGTCACCGTCGAAGACATCGCTTCGGATCCCCCAGCTTCCAAGACGGCTGGCGAAGTCTCTGTAATCTCTGACGCCACGGATCATTTGCCAAATACTTTTCACGCGTTCCCTCCACCTGTCGACGCTTCCCACAGAGACAACGGCGCCAGGGCAGATGCTTTGGATTCAGCCGCCTCCAACATTTCCATAGATACTGCCAGCACGGTACCCGGTGAGGACAATCAGGCATTGAACGCCTCTCATTTGTCGGCCTCCACATCTCTGACCATCTTTGCGGAGTCTATGCCGGCATGTGTTGAGGGGAGGCTTGTACCTCCACCAATCCTCCTTTGGCTCCGATCCCGATTGGCCACAGAAGGGGGATGCTCCGTCTCCACCGTCCTCACTGTAGCCTGGTGGCAGCCGATTCTCATGCGAATTTTGCCACTGAACTCCAAGTCCACCGTCGTGAACTATCGGCTGCACCCCAAGCCATCAACAAGCTATTCTAAGAGCGCTTCCTGGTGGCGGGGAATATCAACCAAGAATCCATCTGCTGACCAGATCAATAGGGTCTGTGGTGGTTACCGGCTCGTCTACTTGCGGACCACCGACGTATTGAACGTTGGCGAATTGAAGTCGAGCCTTCGACAACATTGGTTATACCGAAGCTACCGTATCCTCGCCATGTTTCCATTCGCGACAAATTTCTGGGAAATCCTCGTTGCGCGCGACTACGTCGACCGGTTCATTGAATGCGCTGAAGCTTGTAAACATGTTGTCGAAGAGATCATCCGCCGGGGGAATTCTGCCGGACACCTCTCCGACTCTCGGAATCCCTTTGAGTCTTGCGTGAGAGCTCGAGAGCGACTCATTGCGCGAGCTTCGATCGCTCAGCTCGCCGCAGGCGACAACGAGCTTGCGTCCTGCGCAGCCGCTGTCTATCGCGATCTGGTGAAACTCTACCGGTGCTATGATGCGTACAACACCGTTGTCTCAATTCTGCTTGCCACGGACCAACCTGCATATTCGCCTGGATGGTCCTGTGTTATAGGGTTCTCTCAGTATCCCACCAATGACGCAGGGATAAAAGAGCGTTGCGAATGAGCCTGTTCGTCTCGAACCTTATTCACGGTGGTGAGACGGTGCAGTATTGGGTATCGATGGCGCACGTGTCAATGCATATTACATAGAGCTCAATAGCAGTAGGTTCTGGTCACGCTCTATAGTCCACTCTTCATTCCAATTTTTCTCACTCTAGTAATATGAGCGGCAAATGACCCGTCCGCAAGGCCCCCACCGAGAAGCAAATGGGAAGAGGAAGGGCGAGAGGTCTGTCATAACGCTTTAATTGAAGACAAATCCACTCCTCTCTTCTCATTTCAGTACAGAAATTTATTCCATGCTGAAAGAATTTTGGTGTCGTCTTCTTGCCCGGTTTTCCACGCGCTGAACAGCTGTCTCGCGTTATCCCGGTGGAACCCTCCAACTGATATTTTTATCGACCGGTAAAGCAACTCAGGTCAAGCTTGAGCCGGAGGAACTCATTGACAGACTTTACCGTTGTATCTCTCAAGTATTTGATGACACCTGTCAAGCTTTGTACTTCTTGCTGTAATGTTTGCTTGTCCATCTCAGCGGCTTGTACTGTTAGTTTTAGACGAGTAGCTTCCTCTTCGGCCAGAGCCTGCAATTCTGTTGCCTTTATTGCATGATCATGTGACTTTTTTTAGGTCAGCGGTCAGTTTGAGCTTATCCGACTTTAATTGTTCGATCACTGTGGTGAAACTGATTTGGGAACTAGAAAATTTCTGTTCATTCCATCAGTCATGGCTGGGCACTGGAAACTGCACCTTCCATAGCCCCTCGTCTTTCCTCGAGCAGTTTACCCTCGGCAACGTTGCTTAATTCAGGTGCCAGGACAGCTTCAAATGATATACCAACTTCTCGACATAGTTCTCTGTAAGCCCCGATAGAATGCTTGCTTAAATGTTCTTAAAGAGGTACTGTTTTTCTGGTAATATTCGCCAAGTATACGGATCATCAGCCCTTTTAATCAGCCGTACTTCTGCGGGCTCAATTGAGATTCCAAGCTTGGTCGCTTTGAGACTTCGTTAGCAGGTAATGTTCTCCACTAGTTAGCTGGATCGTACAGATGTGGTCAGATAATATCTGGCGGCACTTTTTCTATAAATCGCACGATTCAAGTTACTTGACCGGAGCGTGGCCATTTGGCTAGCGCTTTCATACGCAGAAGAGGTATGCGGATTATAGCGCAGGCAAACCGAGAGGGCAGATTGGCCCTTCGATCCAGATTTTCAAGTGAAGCCCATTTATATCGGAAAACCCATTTAGCTCCCCTCCAAGCATCTACTTCTAATCCCCCTCCAGCATCCACATTTGGCTCCCTTCTAAGCATCCACTTCTCGAGCCCCCTACCATCAAGAGAGCCAAGGGAATACTCGACTGTCTAAAAGCTGAGGGTCATGAGGGGAGTGCTCGCCAGCGAACATCGAAAATTTAATCAAGCAAATATGTCATTGTTTGGGAAACAGTCTATTACTCAAGACTCAATATCATTTCTGAAATCCCTACGGTACAGATATAATATCCCAGTCTCCTAACCTAGCCGCTCTCAGCGCGCAAAAAACGTGAGACACAAGGCATGTTCCGAGAGGTTCTTGAGGCAGAAAGTCATGCTTGTTTGCATCAGAATAGATCTCTAGATCTAGATCAATCAAGGAACTTACCTCTTTCACTCTCGCAAAGAGGACGACTTCAGCATACGGACGCATCTCCGGAATCAGAAGTTGAACAGCGCCACGGCCAGGAGCAGGAATGGCAAACAGGAGAGTGGCGACAATGGTGGCAATCCAAGGGAGGAGTCTAAGATGTAAAGTTCTGATCGCAGAAGTCGACCCTGTTTGTCGGGAGTTGGGAACCTTGCCGTAGCTCCCAGAGACTAAACGTCTGTGGCATGACCCCACATAAGACTAAGCATCGCTTCAGGACTTCGAAAAATAGTGGCCCCAATGACGTGCCATTCGGTGACGGAGTCAACGTGCGTGCTCACTCCACAATTCGCCCACTTCATGTCGCTGCTGTTACCTAATTCGACTAGCATTCTATCTGGTTTGACATCTGTCGTCATCAAGATTCAGCTGTAGTATGAAGATGTGTTGTAGTCCTTGTCTTACGTATCCATGTTCTCTTTGGGGTTGTGCTCAGATAAGGCCCTTGCACAAGTCAAACATGATCAATTTGCTCTTGTCCTGTTCCGCTTCCACCTGTGAAATCCTTCTTGCTTTGTTTCGATGGGATAAGGACCAGAGGCCCTTCGAAGGAAGCCCGGCCTCTCTGAATGCTTTTGCATGTGCTTCCGGCGGTTGATGCCGTTCTGTCAATTGATACTTTCTCTTCCCTTTCTTGTGTCTCCCTCGGGCTTTGCGGTTCTGTCGTGGCTTTTGTCGAGCTTGCTGTTGTTCTCTTGCTTTACTTGACACTATACCTGTATCTTTCTTTTTATCTCCACTAATTAGTTACGTCGAACAGCTTGAAACAGTCTTTTGATGAATCACCTTTCGTATACTTGTTCACTTGTGTAGCTGCCAATAGGGGCATCTCTCTGGGTTTCAGCTGTCGGCTACCGATCCTGCTGCAGGATCTAGTAATCTTGTTACCGCTTGTTCTCCGCCTTCGATCCACTGATCGTTCGTATCCTGTTTGAGTGGAGAACCAAGGTTCATGCGGCCAGCTTGATCTGGATGGGATGTAGTTTTTCGCCATCTTGACCTCCACCCTGGCAACTTTGTTATAAATCGCGAAAAAGTCTGCTCCAGTTTGAACAGTGGGCAAAGCGCTGCAAAGGAAAGGATCGCTCCAACAGCGGATGCACACTCCGGGAGGCCCTAGTATTGTGAGCTGAGAATGAGGTGAATGTAGCTATTAAGTACCAACAGAGCCCGACCGTGGGGTGGAAATGGCCGGATATGGGTATGAGCCGCCTAGAGCCCGGCGAAAGTCAGGAAGTGTGCTTTCTTGCTCCTTGTCTTCAAAAAAGCTTGCAAAGTCCGAATGTTGTTGTGGTTGTTGAGACGCCTACGCTTGCGCAGCAGCCTGTTCAGCGCTTCGCGGCTTAAAGTTGGGCCAATCGGTTGTCTCGTATAGCGCAGGGATCATAGTTGCCCTTGACAGCCTATTAGTCATGCTAAAGACTGACGCGGGATTGTGTTTCGCCAACTTCATCTCCAACCTTTTCCAGCCTCCTCGCCATCGACTTCAAACGTCCTGCAGTCTCGTTTAGCAGCTTGCAAATAAGACATAAAGCTCACTATAGCCTAGGCCGTGCGCCCCCTACCTTGAGATGGCCAACCTATCGCAAAACGATCGCAACATCATCGCAGAGCATCCTTTGGATAAATGTCTGGATCATTTACGAGATCCACTTCGGAGAGTAGAGCAAAAATACGAGCCGAATTCCCTCTCCCACCATGACGTCGTCAACGGTGCCGATTCGGATCCTCAAAAGGCTATTTCAAGGTTACTCACAACATTGATGAGCCACGAAGTTGCACTTGATCTTCGGTCAAAGACTGGTAGTGGAGATATAGCTTCTGACCTGTTAGGACTGCGGAGACGCGTCCGAAATGGCAACTTCATCTACGAACACTGCCGTGCGCTCTCACGACTTGTCGTCAAACAAGCCCCTGATGTCGGCATCTGGAACGCCGTCTTCGACCTCATCACCACAGTCTCCCGAACAACCCCTCCTACAAGCACTCCTGTTTCCTTCGATGGCACTCCAATCACGAGTTCATCCGCCTCGCAGCAAGGCGGTGAGCAAACTCAGAAACTGGTGGAAGGAAGGATCTTCGAAGAGATAAGGGGATGTACACATCAGAACGTTGAGGGTTTCTTCTCAAAATATTTCGAGGGAAAGCCTTGGACCGAGCGTACGAAAGAGATCTATAAGGCCGTGCAAGAAAGACATGCGGACGGACGGTGGACAGATTTCCCTCAGTCACCGGTACAAAATGCTGTCTGTGAATGGTGGTTTCATTTTCAAGATGAGTTCCTATCGAATGAGCGGTGTGTTTATTACACGAGCAACACCAAAGATCTTACGGGCTCCGAAGCTAAACGCCAAATCGATCTGTTCGTCAAGCCCAACAACGAAAAGCTGTCGAAGGTAGTACATGATTGGAAGGACGTTGAAGTGATTGGGGAACTCAAAGAGTCCAACAAGGACAAGAAAGCGACACTGCTTCAAATCGCTAGATACGTCCGCGATGTGTTCTCCTGTCAGCCGACTCGCCGATACGTTCACGCTTTTACTCTCTGTGGGAACGATATGCAGGCGTGGGTGTTTGATCGCTCTGGTCCTTACAGCTCAACTGCTTTCGATATCCATGAGGAGCCAGAGCGTTTCATCCGTACGATTGCAGCCTATGTGATGATGAGCGACGAAGAGTTGGGTCTTGACACTTTCATCGAGCGAGATGATGGCGATCGATTCATCACCGTCGTGGAAGATGCAACGGGCAAGGAGAGAAGACTGCAGTTGGAGCCAGTTCCCATCGCCCATCAACGGGCGATTGTGTGTCGCGGTACATCCTGCTTTCGTGCCAGAACTCCTAGCTCCAAGGATTTGCAATATGTCACTAAATTTTCCTGGGTCTCCGACAAGCGACGACTGGAAGCCGATCTCCTCAGATTGGCCCGCGAAAGAGGAGTGGAGGGAGTTGCTAAGCTATTCGGCCACCATCGCATCACCAGTATTGCGGACATGCGGGAGGGGTTGAAGTTTGGGAAGCCTTACGCTTTTCGGAATACCACGTTGAGTCCTGCGTCCTCCTTTTCGCAGTCTCAGTCTCTCCTCTCTCAATCATTTGGTCTTTATGGCCTAGGTACTACTGGAGAGCTACCGAAGAAACGAAAGTCTGTCAACGCTGGAGGGAGCCCATCCAAAAGATCAAGGTCCAACAGCCAGAGTCCCGATAAAGCCAAGCGGGACAAGGAAGTAAATAGCCAAACGACGAGTCTCTATACCCACGATGACAGCTCGTTTGACAACCGAATTTTCTGTTGCTTGGTGATCTCGCCAGCTGGTAGAGCGCTCCGTGATTTTCGGTCAATCCCAGAACTGCTGAAAGCCCTCCGCGACGCAGTCAAGGCGCACAAGTCTCTGTACATGAAGGGAAAGATATTGCACAGGGACATCTCGGAGAACAACATCATAATAACGGATCCAAAGGAAGCTAACGGCTTTAGGGGCATGTTGATCGATGCGGAATATGGCAAAGAGAATGGCAGTGGAAGAAGTGGCGCACGACAGCAGACAGGCACAATGGAGTTTATGGCGATTCAAGTACTACAGCGTGTCGCCCACACTTATCGGCACGACCTCGAGTCATTTTTCTACGTACTTCTATGGATTTGCGCCCGTCGCGTTTGGGAAAGGGAATTCTTGTGCTCAGCGGTTGACCGGCCCAAAAGAAACATCTTGAGCAAGTGGTATACGGGCAGCTTCGATGATATTGCAGACTCAAAACAAGGTTACATGCACGTCGATAAATTTGAGGATATATTGAAGGAGTTTCCGCAGGCCTTCGATCGTGTCAAGCTTCTGTGTAAAGAGATACGAGGTATCCTTTTTCCCTACAAGAACGGTTTGCTCATTGGGACTCCGCCAGATCCACCGGAGAAGTTGTACGACCCCGTCATTGAAGCATTTGATGACACTATAGCCGACATATCCGCTGGCGAGGATTCATGATTCGCTAGTTTGCTTAATGTTAAAAAAAAGAGTTTCCAATATGTAGCAGCCAGACATCCAGTGAGTTAATAGTACAGACCTTTGTAATTCTATTTCAAAGTTGGCAGGTTTATCGTGGACTAGTTGACTGTCAAGCCATTATGTAAAAAAAGAGAGGGTACAATATATTTTCTCTTCTTACAGATGAAGACAACTTTTGTCTAAAGACATGCTAGGTCTGGCGACATATTGTGTCTGGAGACATAATTTGTCGTAAGAAATACGAGGTCTGGAGACAGCTGTCTTAAGACGTAATTGGTCTTGAGACTAGTGTCTTCAGACAACAAGTGTGCAACGTTTCGTTGAGTCGGCAATCGTCTACTAGGGCAGCTATATGATTCATCTCCTTGTGACGGAGACATTCTTCGGTGAGAAAAGTGTTCGTAAGCCTAAGAACTTTGTTTTCATCGATCCCTTCGAGGGAAAATGAGATAGATTGTAGAGATACTCGCGCGACTCCTTGGAAAACAACTCATTTGCAATTAATAAATTCCATGTTGGATTTTTGCCTTATGTTAAGCGTTCGTGTCAACCGGCAAACGATTTAGCACTTCGTCAATGTATATATATAAGATGTAAGGTATAATGTCTTATGACAAGTGTCTCCAGACATATAGTGGCTCAAGACAAATGTCTCAAGACGTATAATGTCTTATGACAAGTGTCTCCAGACATATAGTGTCTCAAGACAAATGTCTCAAGACATATAGTGGCTCAAGACAAGTGTCTCCAGACATATGGTGGCTCAAGACACACAGCGGCCCAAGACATAGTGTCCCTGGACCTACTAGAGCACGGGGAGCCATATTTGGAGCGAGGGAAGCCAGACTTAAAGTTTGGGGGGAGCCAGAACTGGAGCCGGGGGGAGCCAGACCTGAACCATTGTGGCGTAGACCGCAAATCGTAGGGTGAACCACTTTTGGTGCACACTACGGCTGATGGGATGAACCACGCCTGCATGGGGTCGCCAGGTCGGCATTGACGAGGACGAGGACGAGTCTATGAGTCGATACCGACAACCGGAAGGAAAGGGGTTCGTTTTACTGTGAATCAATTTCGCCATTTGTGGTTTAGGGCCACGGGTTGGGATACTGCACAAGCTTACTTCGAAGCCATGCTCACCCCCTACGACGAACTTCGAAGCCCCCGGGCTGATAAGCGTTTCAGCATGCATTGGAGTATCCGTGCTCCGGTAGATAAGACCATGTGCAAAATCGTGTATCTAAATTGAATATTTTGAAGTCATGAACTTGGACTATGTTGATACGCAAATCTGCATTTTCCAATCCTACCTTTACGTGGCCGCTAATATTTTGTCCACTAAATTTAGTATGTACAGGACTGTGGAGGTAAGCATCAGGTCATCAGAGAAAGCGAAGACCTGCCAGCTGTAAACCAAATAAGAAGAGGGAAATGCTTGCAGTTATCACGATCCTCGCCCGAGTCGGAGAAGCCAGTAAACCAAATATCTCAGCCTCTCTTGTTCGCGAATCTGTGGATGTTCTCTCTTTCCTGCTATCCCAGTTCTAGAAACTCCTTCGCCTTCTCGCCCGGCTTGTCACAAAAGAGTCTCGGTTGTTCCATGATGCGACGTTTAGCACTGGTATCAGCACGGGCCGAACCCACAATATCACCTGCAGAATTGAGGAGTGTCATAGTACGGTCCAGCTGCCGAAGGTGGCTATGGGGTATGCGCCTAGGGCTATGCCTTTACTTCAACTTTCATAATAACGGCTTATGTTGCCTAATGTACCTCTATCATGTGACCGATAGTGCGCGCGCTCATTATGTATCACGTGACGAAAATTCCTAATTCTCTTCACGCGCATACGAGGTCAAAAAACTAATTATCCGGAATGGCCTCCGTACCGCAACTGCACTACCACGAAAATCAAACGAACACGCAAATAGCCAAATGTAATGGCAATAGCACCAATTATACGTAGAAATGTTAGATGATATGAGTTATAATATATATCTATCCGTGAAAGTGATTGTCACCCTTTTTGAGAATAATCTGATCCACCCGATGCTTCTGATTCAAAATAAAAGGGTTAATATCCTTTTCTATATCCAACTTTTCCCATTCATCATACCAGGCCAGTTCCAGTTCCAATCTACCCTTAATAAAGGGCCGTCGACGTGATATTCGATCCTTTATAAGGTTCCATACATGCTCTATGAGATTAAGATCAGGGCTATTGCCTGGCCAAAACAACATATCTATTTCCTGCTCCATAAACAAAGGTCTGTTCCATTGAGAGGTGTGATTTGAGGCTTCATCCTGCATTAATAAAGCTCTGTTTGCATGCGAAGCCTTGAATTTCTGATAGGCGGGTAAAAGAAGAGGCTGAAGGATACATCTATTATAGCGATACCAGTCAATTCCTCCGCGTGCAGAACGCTCACATGAGACGAAGGAGAACGTGGGAGCATGAGTAAGAACCCGTTCATGATTCTTTTGTTGACGTAAGAGCTCTGCTCTTTGAATTGCATGAGCTGCTCGATTCAAAGGCCTTCGTAGTACATCTGCGGCAGTAAGAGCAGTTATGAAAGCAGCCCGTTCCTTTTTATCCTCGGGTCGATATATATAACAAGGTCCTTTCCAGTTCAGAGCTATGGATCCCCAAAACATAAACGTGGAATATTGTGAAAAGTCCTTATCACAGCACATTGGATCCCATTCTTCATCCTTCTTCCGTGTAACGTGCTTTTGGCCTCGATGCTCTCCCAATACAACACTTGTTTCATCTGTATAGATCACACGACCCCAGCCTTCTGTTGTGAGATCCCAATGCACTCGATCCTTGCACCATTGCAATCGTACGAATTTCATGGTGTCAGTGAGCCAGGGCTTGTGACGAGGTGAATATCGTCCGTAGCCTGCTTCATGGAAGGCTTTTGATATTGTAGGCTTGGATCCTTTGACGTTACATTCGTGAGCAACGTCCATCCAGGATTTTCGCCTCCATTCATAGCTAGATGTGGCCAGTTTGATCATTTTATCAATCTCTTCTTGACATAGCATTGGAGGTCTTCCAGAATGTGATCCAGAAGCAGTGTTTTCACCACGAAAAGGCTCTGTTTCATGAATTTTAGCCTGCTTATAGGCATGATTGCATATATCTGATATTGTTGACAAAGGGACCCCCGTACGAGCTTGTATGACGCGTAAAGGTGATCGATTCTGATATCTTGCATAGGCAATAGCCCCACGAGTCGCTGGACTGACATCGCGACCGCGTTTTTGAGCCGACATGAGGATTGAAAGATAGTATGGTTTGAATTTGAATATATGGTGGGTATGGAAGCTTATCTAATAAACTACGTTAGCCCTACGGAGGCCAATTGCGGATTCCGAATAATTAGTTTTTTGACCTCGTAGCACAGTGCGATAGTATTTGGTAGCACCCTTGAGTTGCATTTGGAAGGGAGAGGATCCCGACTATCTCTCAATGCCTACATACGAGTTCGCTGGGGAATAACACAGATTGCAGGAAGCCCGTCCGGTCCAAAGGCCCACTACGCCAAGTTCAGCAGATCGTCTCGTACTGCTGGAAAGGTTATCCATGGCTAATTGTGATAAAGCTTCATTGGCGAATCTTCCCGACCTCCGGCCGTCGCTTTCTTTTCCGATTCGGCGACAGTTCTTGAAGTGGTCCAAGAGGGTGGGAAGCGACGAGGCTGGAGCGCTCGAAGTCGATCAGCATCGCGCGCCCTCGCTCGACGTTCCAGAGAATGTTCGCCTCGCGCACATCGTTGTGCTCGACCCCTTCGTCGCTGACTTCCCGAACCGAACGACCCAACTCCTTGTCCCAGTCCGGCACGTCCGCCTTCTTGGCCACCTCGCCGCCCCACGACATCAGCAACATGTGCACGAGCTCCACCCCGACGTCCACATAGGATCTGATAAGATCGATATTCCCCAAGTACACCGGTACTACCTCCCCCTGAAGCCGTTCCAGCGTCTGATAGACACGCCCCTCGTGTAGAAGATCCGGAACGAACACCGACACCGTCCCCTTGCCCACGAACGAGTATCCATGCCAAGCCAAGGTGATCCTGAACAGCATTCCCCGCGCCCCCTGTTTTCCCAGGCGCTCGCACTTTTCATCCAAGTCTTCTTTCAGCTGTTCCCGAACCAGACGCATAAAAGTCTCAATATCGATCCTGTGTCGAACGCGACGCCTTCCTCTGCGATATAACAACATATTTGGACAATTCTTGTCCAACACACCGCCTCGTGCCAGACCCAGTAGACATGCCTGCGTACAATAGCGTTGGGACTGACTCCTGGTTCGAGATGAAATCTGATCAGGTCTCGAGGCCTCGCGTGCTGGTGCTGGCGCTGGCGCTGCGCGACTCGGTCTGCTCGGCGTCCCGCTGTCTCCCAGATGTCCTTCGGGAGAGGAATCATCATCTGAATAAGAGTACCGAATAACTGCATCCTCGTCGCATACATTTCTCCCAATTGGCTTTTGCCGCAGGTAATACGATCGCTTCACCTCCTCAGGCTTTCCCTTGAAATCCGATGTGTCAGGTGTTTGAATCTGTTTGTTGTCGGGCGTTGTAGACATGACTGCCCCTTGACTGAGCGGCCATTTGGGTAGCAATGATATCCATTTATTGCGCCAAATTGAATTCCGTCTCTCTGATCCAAAGGCCAGCAGACAAAAGCTGAGTACCTGTCCGACGGCAGTATGGAAGATGGCGATTTTGGGGTTCCCTGTTATACCTAGCTCTTGATTCGGCGTGACCAAATGATAGTATATCTTTGTCGGATTGTCTTCCTTGATCCAAAGGAATATAAACGCCTCTCCAGTGCTGATGTAGCTATACTGCACACCACCCTCAATCATATAATGAAAGGTCTGTGTTATCACTTTCCCCACCAGCTCATCCGCATCATGCTGTTGTCTGTCTTCCGGATCCGTTGGCCGCTTGTACTGCTGGACCACCTCTCTATGTAGATTCATGTGACGTAGTCCTCGTCTGAGATCCGTAACAGGAAGCTTATGCGGCGGTTTGTATTCGATTAAAAAAAGAAGTGTGTTAGCGTTACTGGTGTTCTTGAAGACACAAACACGATCAGCTTTGATCGTCATCGAGCTTGTGGGGCCACTTGAGTCCGAGTCAGATAGCTGTTGAGCTTGCAGACGCTGTTGCACTTCCTCAGCGTCTCTGTCGAGAGTATTAAGATGACTCTCGAACATCACCCCATGACCGGTCTGGGAGCGTTCGCGAGCGAATTCTGAGCTTTTTAGGGCGGAAATGATATCGGCGATGGGTGATTCGACTGCTAGGTGTTGATGGGGTCTGAGGTCGTCTTCGGAGGCGAAATTGCGATCACAGATCTTCCGACCGATTCCTTCAAGCGCATGACTTGAGTCAAACAACTTTCCGGGAGGCTCCGACGGAGGGTGAAAGTAATTATAGATCTCATCGAAACGACTCTTTTGACCTTCAAGAAATCCTTCCCATTGACGTAGTTTGTTCGGATAACATTTGTTTTTGGGACTGGTAACAGTGCCCTGAGTTGACCGCGATTTGTCCGTTTGAATAGAGAGACGTTTAGAAAGGTGGTTATGACAGAGCTTCAGGTATTCTTCAAAGGTAGTGTTCAGTGTATTTGCGCGCTCTTCCGCCTTCTGCTTGTCCTCTTCCGCCTTCTGCGCACGTCGCTGCTCCGTTTCACGTAACTGTTGCTCTTCTCGCAATAAACGTCTAAGGTCCTCGATTCCTGCTGTTCGCCGTGCCATACGTGGTTGAGTTAAAGTCCAGATGTTGTCTTTAGCGATGTTCACAGATAGACAATACATGGATGTTGTGGTTAGTGGATGACGAACCACAACATGATGACTAATAAACATAAACAAACACATTTCCCGGTTTGGTGCCCTCTAAGATTAACATACTACAGCTCATTCAGAGTGGCTCGACGTATATCGGATTATGAACGACTTGAGAAGCTCTGTTATTATAACTGATGATGATGATGATGGGGTTAATGGTACTGATCGGTGTGATAGTGGTGATGGTATTTCAAGAACAAAATCTTCGTCAAGTTGGCAGTTATTATATACACATGGATAGAATTTAGTTATAGGCGTCTCCATAATATCCCGTCGAAGGACCTCAAGCTCTTTCTCATTTGCCAGTTTCCGTGCTGTCACCTTCTCACGACCGGGACCATTCGTGAAGTCAGGGTTTTCGAAGACTCTGGGCATATCATTGGGTGTATCAAGAAAAACGGTCCACAAAAGCAGGTGATTCCAACGGAGCTTGCTCGTCGGACTGATGATTTCGCCTTGTGGGTCTAGAGACTTTGTTAGTTTGAATGGATATCAACTTAGCGAAATGCTTATGGCAAAGTATTGAGTTATTCAGCAAGGGGTATTTTTGAAAGTACGAAGGTTCAAAGGTTGAGGTTCTCAACAAATCTTGTCCCAAATTTCTAAGTTCCAACAAAGATGTAAGAGAACGTCTTCTCCGGTTGCAGAAGCTTCCTGGAAAAAGTGCGGAATGTGGCTGGAATTGTACATATCACGAATCCTGCCCGAAATTGGGAAGAATACCGAACCTGCCCAGTACGCCATAGTATATGGTTAGCTCTCCAAGTCTGGACCCATCCGACCTCAATATCCCGGCAAGTACGTGTTACTTATAGCGCTTGAGGATCTGAGTAAGGACAATGGGCTGCCATCATGGAGTAACAACACCCCGGAAATTTTGCAACAAGGGGAGAGTGTGCTGCTCTCTGGGGATGAAGAGCAAGCATTCCTCTCTTGTGGCGGCGTGGATTTGTTGCAGCTCCCAAATTTCTTTCCCTAGATGCTCATTCGAATTCCCCAAATGCTTGACGAGCGCTGTTTGACGGTTTTTGTAAGAAGCTTGAGCTTCACGGTTTTTCTGCTTGCGTGCCGCAAGAGTGTTGTACATCTTTGTGAATCATTAGCCCTAGCCCATCACAGCCTCGTAGACAATTGACTGAGGTGCAGGCGGAATAAAGGCAGTAAGAAATTCGCCGCATTTATCGGACTTCATCTTAGTACCGTAGTTGCACCTCCTTTCAGTCGGCGATGTCGCGGCAACACCAGCAGCGGCTCATGTCTTCAACCGCTCGACGACGGCATCCAGCGTTGGGAAATCGTCGACGAAAATGCATATAACATTCGTGAAGAGGAAGGAAAAGCGCGCGCGGATAACATCTAAAGAGGTGAACTCTGGTGGGCATTCCACTAAAGACTGTATATAAAAGCCTCGTGACAGGTGGTATAATGGGCTTTGGGCGGAAGCTTATATGTGATTTCACTGTTAGCAAAGAGGATTGAGTGTTCAGAACGGACGCTTGTAGTTTCGAGACGAAGATTAGCCAATTCATCATAGCGGCCTTTCTTTGTATTACTGTATGGGAATAGCTCGTGGAGGGCAGCATTCTTGGCTTTGCGGCCTATAGTAGAAAAGAAACACTGTTTTACGGCTCTGTAAAACTATCCCAGACTCGCGTATGCAGATCTGCTTACTAATCCACGGTAAATGAATCCGAGAAACGTGAGTAGACTGCGTGAGATTTACCTCAAGGATTGCCATCGGCTGGAACCTGAGCATAATGTTCCCGCTCTTAACGATGAAGCCAGTCCGGACCGGGCTCTCCGATCTATGTTCGGCGTCGTGATGTTCACTTCTCAAACGAGAAAGCGAGAAGTACCTTAGACGTGCTAGCTAAACCCTTTCGGGAAGCTGCCAAGCCCTTTCGGGTTAGACATGCTGACTCCGTATCCTGAGGGCAGCACGTCTGAGCGCAAAAAACGGCCAGACCCGCGTTAATAGACCAGCACAACGAGACTTCGCAGCGATAAAACGGCCTATTGTTTATCGAAATTTATTGATTTTTCCTCGCTCGGCGCGAGATAATCGACTTTCTAATACAACTTCTCCCTTTCTACCGAATCTTTCAGGGCTCTAGTACGTAAATAATTAGTAAAGCAAATTTACGTTTGCAACGTTATTTTGCTTGACTGAAATCACATTCCTATGGGAAATTTTTTAGAATGCCCCATGCAAACTTATCAACCACAACGAATTCTACGAGTTTTACCATAGAGACCTCGCCTTAAATATTATAAAGAAGTCTCCCGAAGAATAAAATAGACCTAGCCTATCGTAGGGAAAAAAGGTCGAAATATACAGCGTTAGCAGCGAATATCTGACAAAATTACAAGGTTTTACGCTCAGACATGTAGGCGCCCTACCCGTTACATAAGCACACGTCTGAGGTATTGAGGCAACGAGATAGTCTCAGACACCAAGAAGCAAGACTTCAACATCGCGCTCTTCCCAACCAACATTCTCTGTCTCTGCGGGATTTGCTGTCAATAATCAAGCACGATGGACGCTGGTCGCAATTATGGCATAACGGTTCTCTATGAGCCGAAAAAATCCTCCGAGACTTCATCAGAACCTCTTCATGCAGTCTTTGAGTCAGTGGTTTTCCTTGTCGCGTAACGGTTTCGAGAAGTAGCTGACTGGTTGATACCAGCTTGGTGGCTGTTCATGGACTTAATGGTGACGCTTTAGGCACATGGACACACACACAAAGCCAAACGATGTGGCTTCGAGACATTTTACCTGTGGTTCTACCAACAGTTCGAGTAATGACCTATGGCTATAATGCGTCATTCAGGAATTTTACGGCTCAACAAGACATAAGATCTATCTCAGCAAAGATGCTGACCGAGCTTGTAGATCTCAGGACAACAGAAGAGGTCTGCACCAGTCTACGCCAAGGCACTACTTCCTTTAGTCATAATCATGAAATACTGATATGCCATCAAGGAAATGCGGAGACCCATCGTTTTTGTCTGTCATAGCTTGGGTGGCATTATTGCAAAGAAGGTAATACATGTCCATTCACATCTTGCGGTTATCCTCGTGTTGACTGGACTGGACGGTATAGGCACTTCTGTTAGGTGTTGCAGGAGAGCAAGCGAAGGTTCAAGATGCAGTCTATGGCATTGTATTTCTTGGTAAGTCTGATTGAGAATCTCGGAGCAAGGCCGTTCCTCACCTTAGAATGGGATAGCAACACCGCACAATGGTAGTAATATCGCTACATGTGGAAAAATCATTGCAAATATTGTCACAGCTTGTTCACCTCTTAACCCTGCCAAAATAATGATTGGAGCCCTCCAAAAAGATTCGAAGGTCCTACTCGAGATCACAGAAGACTTCGTGCCAAAAACATCAAGCCTTCAGTTGGTGTCATTCTTCGAGATGAAGATGACGAATTTGGGATTCTTCAAGACGATGGTATGCAGTGCGTTGACCTTCTCAAATTGCCGGGCTGAGTCTGTCTGTTAGATCGTTGAGCAAGGCTCGGCCATTCTGAATGTCCCTAATGAGGTGGTCATCGGCCAGAACGCCGACCATCGTGAAATTGCCCGCTTTGTTTCCTTGCATGACCGCAACCTTCGTCCAGTCTTGTCAAGGCTGAATATATTCCGGCAAGATATTTCCAATCAGTTACAGTCCATGGCAAGTGGTCAATCCACAATTGAGCGGTTGGATACCAGAGGTATGTCTAAGAAAATACTCCACATGCCAGAGGTTAATTCCGTTGTCGGTCGCAGCCACACAGGCCCTTTTTGAGACCCCTTTCCCTCCTTGTAATACTTTTCAGGGACGAGAGGCACTACTCGGTAAAATGGAGGCCTTCTTTTACGCGTCACCAACGCCAAAGTCAAGTCAGCTGACTTTTGCTATCTGCGGACTCGGTACGTCACCGCTAGAGGTGCCCTCTCCTCGTCTCCCGTCCATCGACCCTTGACGGTACTTTGCAGGGCTAATCAGCAGACTTGAGTGTAGGGGGTTCAGGTAAGACGCAAGCTGCACTGAAATTTGCAACTCGGAATCGTGAGAAATATCAGTCAGGAGTGTTCTTCTTAACAGCAAGTTCCGAACAGTCTTTGGTCGCCAATCTTTCCCGGATTTGTGAGTCTTTGCGGTTAGGGAACGTCTCTAACAAGGCGTCTGCATTCAAACAATGGCTGTCTCGGGTAGAGAATACTGACTGGCTATTGATCTTCGACAACGCTGACGATCTTGAATCTGTGCGAATCTCGAAATACTTTCCCGAAAGCTCATGGGGTCACATAGTGCTTACCAGCCGGGATCAGGGTGCAATCGGCACTGTGGCAAAAGATGGAAGTGTGTTGGATCGGCTTGAAGTGGGTGAAGCAATAGCAGTCCTTCTCCAAAAAGCTGGTTATCTCTGTCCGTCTGCAGAAGACTACGAGGAAGCACAAGTGATAGTGGAGCTTCTAGGTTGCCTTCCACTGGCTGTGGATCAAGGAGGTGCATACATCAGATCTCGGCGCAGGACTTTAACAAGCTATCGTCGCTTGTACAAAGATCGCCAGAATGATATATTACGATTCAAGCCTAGGCTGGGTGAGTACGACAGTACAGTGTTCACCACTTGGGACATCAATTTTGAACAAGTCGAACGCGATTCGAAGGAAGCATCGATTCTGCTCCTGCTCTTCTGCTTCCTTGACGCGTCAAACATATCTGAGACGATGCTTGATCGTGCGTGCTCGCCTCAAAAGCGATGGAATCGAATGGGTGAAATGTCAGAGCTTGCGCCGATAGATGCCGGTCTGAACAGCGGTCTTGTCGGACTAATCAAAGACGAGGTAGTATTCGATGATGCGATTGAGAAGCTCCTCTCGTTCTCTTTGATCCACCTAGACAACGATGTTAATGGCTCGAGGAACTTCTCAGTTCACCCGCTTGTACAACACTGTGCATCGCAGCGTGTTCCATCCCGGCTTCAAGACGAGTGGAGGTTACAGGCGATATTGGTTGTCTGCCATGCATTCCCTCGGAACAAGTATCTTGAGCCTCTGTCAGTGAGCTAAAGCTCTATCCTCAAAGGCTGTTCTGACTTGTGAAAGCTATGGACATCTTGGAAGATTGCAACTCCCCCACGTCATTCGCATACTGAAGGAGTATGACCAGCTTTCTGAGGCGGATGCCTGTCCGGCGCCTGCCAAATACGAAATGTCGTCTATGTTGCTGGCCGCTTCTCGGTTCTCGAGCACATCATGGAAGCGAGAGGCAATTGAACGTGTCAAGCAGCTCTCGCAAGACGAAAACGATGCGTATCTTAACGTCTGTGTAGCACAGCGAGAGAGCTCCCTACTACGTATGCTTGGGGAAGGAGCATCATCCAACAAAACGCTTGAGGAATTCATCCACTCAACTATTCTTCCTGGCTATAACCAATTGCTGGAGGGTGATGCAAGGTGGAATGCTCAGAGAGGAGAGCTAGTCCTTTCATTCGCGGAAAACCTCATAGAAAGCGGTGCATTAACGGCCGCCAGACATGAGCTGCTCCAATGGAAACCTATCAACCCTGGGTCGCCATCATCTATGGAACGGATAGTGTTGCGTGGCAGGAATATTACGTTGGGGAAAATTCTCAAATTCCAAGGCCACTTCCAAGAAGCACTTGACACTCTTAAAGCTGTTCTCCAGGAGAGCAAGATCGACAGCTTTTATGACTGCACTGGCTGGCGACGAGTGCTCCTTTCCAACATTGGCGACCTCTACTGTGAGCTCCGACGACCTGCAGATGCCCAGTTCCTCCTGGAACCGGAGCTGAAGCAAATGATCGACTCTGGCTCTCAGAACATTAGTAGTGGACGAAGGCTACAGCTAACGTTAGCGGAAAGCTTCATTCGGAGTGGTATGTATGAGAAGGCCGAGGAAATTTTATCGAACCTCGGAAAGCTCTACGGAACGATCCATGATCCTGATGCGCTCGCTAAAAGGGGCATGTTCCGTGTCTGGGCTAGCTTAGCACGAATCGCCCATGTCGGATGCTACTGGGACGAAGCTCTCCTCAACTGGAACAAGGCCAGTAGTGCTTTGCAGAGCCTCAGCCAGCAAAATAAATCTCACTCTGGGCTTGTGCAATACGCTACTGCTCATGCCCTCGCTAAACTTGGGAAGATGCGAGGGAGCTCGGACGTTTTGGCAAAAGCAAAGGATCTCCTGAACAGTGATGAACGTAGGTATTGGATCGTCGGTTTCGACTCATATTGGCGTGATTACATTATTGAGTGCGTGGATCAGAGCGTGGGCGCCTAATAGTCGTCCTGAGAGACGAGCACTGTCTCGGTCAAGGACGAAGACGACTGTTTTTTTGCCATCTAGGAAGATCGCTTCGTCCGTCTTGATTAACGCGAGAAAAACAAGGATATCCGCTCAAGAACTGATTCTACATTCTGCGCTTGCTCAGACACGGCAAGAAGGAAGCAAGCCGAGAGCACCGACGGTCTCCGCCGTAGCGACTAACGCGAGATTGTGTGCTTCAGGTGTACACGCGATGGGAATTAGTGGCCTTCAATCTCTGTTTTATCTGGACTACTATCCTAGAAGAGCCTTCCAGCTAGAGTCCAAAATCGATTGAATATCTGTAATTTAGCTCACGATTCCAAGCTCTAGGTCTGTGTCTGTGCTATCATTGGCCATTGACTATTATGCTCTACGACTAATCTCCACAATAATCTAGTCTCCACAAGAAGTCATTAAGAATGGAGGAGATCGAAGTCAAATTTGTCAACCCTCACACGTCCGACAACAGCCCTGCATGCATGCCTCCGTGAATCTTCAATGCAAACAAATATACCAAAGAAGCGAACGTGGTTTTAAATGGCTCGTGATTGGGCGCATGTATGGTGCGCGCAGTCAGCTCCTACTGCACATCTCCATCCATAGACCTCACCTCCCACGAGTAGTGAGCCACGCAAACGAGACGACTCCCAGCTAAACACAGAAACTTGTGGGGTATCTCTCAAGTATTCGTCTCCAAAAGACGGAGCACACCACCAATCAGGTACAGACTCCCTGTCACCAAAGTCTGCATGCCGTTGTCACGATTCCCAATTTGCCTTGCAAGGTTCAGAGCTCCCTCAATGGTCGGCTCGATTGTTATGTGGACATCGGGATCAATACTCCTGTAAGCTTCAACATAGTCCTTTTGAACGTTCAGTGAGAATGGCTTTTCGGGGGTTTTGAAACAATGGTCTGAGTTGAAAATCAGCTTGCATAGAATACAGTGGAGAATCGTCCATGAGCTATACCAATGCTTACTGCACCGTCTTGTCGTTCTTCATATGTGCTCAAGATGACGTGTTGCATCTGCAATCCGCCCCTTTGTAGAGCTTTGGCAACACCTTTCAGAAGGGCTGCTCCATCTCGTTCCGAAATGTGGCTGAAAATGAGAATGCGAGTATATGGTGGGGTTTTGCTAGAAATTTCAGCTTTTAATTCCGTCTTGCTCAGATCGGACATCACCAGGTACCTTTGTCCTTCCGAGGTAGTCTCAACGAACCACTGCGCAGCTTTCTGGATGCTGAGCTCATTGTGAGCTCCATCTAGAAACCACTGATGATTTCCATCGACGATATGGTGATATCTTCCAGGCCAGGAGAATTGCTCTATACCTCGGAGAATATCCTGCGATACTAGGATACAATGCTCCTCAGGTGCCTTTACCTTAAGGAAAGTGCCGGCAAGAGCAATAGCAAGCGAGCAATTCGTTCTCTGGACCTCTGGCTTCAAGACGAACGCCTTGCACGGGAGTGTAGGATCGAGGTCGATGAACTTCAGTGCCACATTTTTCTCACTCGCTCGCTGCTGTAATACTGCAGCAGCTGCGGGCTCCTGAAGAGTTGAAAAAGCAGGACTTCCACGTTTGAAGATTCCCGCCTTGTGCCAGGCAATGTTTTCGATCGCTGGGCCGAGCTGCTCAACGTGATCGATCCCAATTGTCGTAATTCCTGTGACGATAGGCTTCTGGATAACATTTGTAGCGTCATATTCTCCTCCGTTGTGAGTCTCGTAGATCGCAACATCAACCCGCTCTCTGATGAAAGCGTGGACCGATACAAGGTATAGCAGCTGGAGGTAGCGAGGTTCTGGGGAGATCTTGCCAGACAAACCATTCCACACTTCAAAAACATACTTTGCAAAAAGGTTTTCCGGCATTGGTCTTGAGTTGATCTGAATTCTTTCTTGTACATACTTCAAATGAGGAGAAGTGTAGAGTCCGATCTTCTGTAGGAATCCAGTCCTTTCGCCATGCGCCTTCAGGAACGAGTTGATGAAGGCACATGTGCTACCCTTTCCTTTCGTCCCTGAAACGTGTATAACGTTAAGACCGTTGACGTCATCGTCCTAGGTCTTCAGTCAACGTGCTGTCAATATCATCCACGAACAGTTGTTGATACTGAATGTCCTAGTTCCTGTAGCCAATCTCTTATTCCCATCAAACTTGGTACACCTTTCAAGCTAGGCATCCCGTTCAAGCTGGGCATCGAATCTAGGCCATGGATGTTGCTTGCACCCGGTGTACCCGTCACGCTGGGCCTAACTTTCCGGCGTCTGCCATTGAGAAGCGCTATGGCATTCTGCCTCAGATTAGATGATAGCCAAATGTGTTCGCGTCATTCCTCTTACGCCGTAACTCTTTTCCATCTGGTGAATGCTATGATGCTTCCAGCTCTTGTTCATTTCGATAGGACTATAAGTTGCTGATGTTGTAGGAGGAAAAGCCCTTGTCCCCGTTGCAAAGGTCGAGTGTTGAAAAGGCACTGGAATAGTCCGGGCCCGAGCTACCTTGTATACGCTAACCGAAAACACCCTAGCGCAAAGCATGCCGAAAACAATCTCCTGCACATATGGGCCGAACGCGACTTTGTAAGGGCCGGAGGGCTGCGCTAGGATTTAGCGCTGGACCTGAGACCAATGAAAGGGGTACTGCGTACTCGGCTTAGTTGCAAAGGCCGAAGATCGGCGATCATCAGCCTTAGGGTGCAAAAACGGGTGCTAGTAAAAGAGACGTTCGAAAGGTCGCCCTCAGCGATTCCTTGAATAAAGGGAGCAACCGACCGCTCTTATCAAGCGCTCGTCTAATGTTTTGAGCCGTTCTTGCGCCTGAATCTCTCAATGACTTCCGCGGAGTTGGCTTCGATGCGTGAGCATAGGGATTGCAGCGTCGACTCGACGAGGGCGCAGTAGGAGTCGAAAGGGGAAGGGCGTGTGGAACCAGTCGCTGTGGGTGAAGCAGAAGGATTGGATGTCGGACTACGAGCACCTGTATTGATCATGTTGTCTGATTAACACTTGCAGACTCTGGCAACTACACCGACCCCCCAACCTTCCTCTCCCATCGCCACCGCAACCCTCGCCCACGCCCCTATGTCTTCTGGCCCCTTGTCACAAACTCTACAGTCATAGTCCGGCATATCAGCTCCATTGCAATCTTCATCTGCTCCTTCCTTGGAATCTACCAGCAGCGGATTTCTCCAATTTTCGTCGTTAGCTGGGGCAGTGCAAAGCTCTGTCTCCCTCCTATTGACAGATCGTTCACTACATCCTCCGCCAGCAAAACGAGACTCCTTGGGGGTCGGCATCACACGCGTCGATGACACGCATGGCGGATTTTCATTCTCCACACCCACCATACCTGCCCACGGAAGATGGTAGGCTCCTCCTCGACACATGGGTCTATCTCTCTCAATGCCATGTGCACTAATCCGCATACACCTCTCGACCCTCACACCTACACGAGCGGGCGATGGCTTCGTCTTGACAAGCTGGAGCGCAAATCGCGCTATATCAAGTTCGACTTTGACGCGCTCCGCGAAAGGGTCATCGAGCTGTGCCCTGGCGCTGTAGGAATTGAGTTTCCAGCTTACAGTAGCCTGTATTTTGCCGATGCCCCTCTTGACTCTGCCTCAACGCTGCCCTTGGCCCAAGGCTTTTGTATGAGACCACATTGTCTACCACCGAACCTACCACCTCCTTCGTTGATCGCCCCATCTCTCCCAGTGTCGCACTATCCTGTGACCCAGTTGAGCAGGCTATCCGTGGAGGTGATCGCGGGGCAGCAGCGACCGTCTGTCTCCCTCACGCCATGACCGTCACCCCACCTCTTCCCGAGCAACCTCAGGACCAAGGAGGCTCAGCATTGGATGAAGAGGAGTGGGAGATCGTAAGGATCGTTGGCAAGAGACGAAGGGGAAAGGGCTATGAATACAAGGTGTGCTGGAAGAAAACATGGCTGCCCAAATACGAGTTATGAAACGCACAGGAAATGCTGCGGGAGTTTGAGGCCAAACGCCAGGCGCAGCGGGGAGGCAAACGGGGAAGACCGGCACGTGCAGACAAGGGTCGGTGATCGTTGGTTATTTTGTTTGCACAAGAATCACACGTGTTCTTCAATCTATCCGAGAATGGGAAGGGAAACACCAGTGATGGTATGAAGCAGTTTCTAGGCGATAGACTGACTGAATTGGCACCTAGCCAGTTTTTGTGCTGCCACCAACCGTAGGACAACCACACTTTCTACTGCTCGATTTCTCTCGCTCCCAAGCCACTTCCCGGCCTCGAGTGGTCGGCGCGTGGCTAGACGAATGTCACCATCTCTATGTTCATTTCTGCCTCCCTTACCCGTTTTTCGCCATCTGGACAAGACATTTCCAGGATGGTATCACCGTGGGGTCCAATACTAATTAAGCAGTCTCCACTCATAACGCCAAGTCTATAAGGGTTCGAGGGTTCTGAGCAGGCTGTGGAAAGTGACAGTCGGACACCACATCCGTCACATCAAGCATTATGGCATACGAGCACGGAAATGGCCATCGCTATCACCCATATCACGCAGGAAGTGGGTCGCCACAAGTCAAATGCACGGTTGCAGGACATGACAGGATATCTTGAAACAAGAAAAATGGTACATCCTCCGGTCACAAAGTAAATTCCACATGAAAGAATATGACCATCACCAAACTTTGCATGTGCGAGTCGGTCTGCCCCGTTTGCGTCCATACTGTGGGCGGCCGTTTGCTTCAAACTGCCGCAGCAACTTCTGTGCGTTTCCTAGTTCACCTTTGCGCAGCCATGTATTTTTCCAGCGTACCATGTATTCCGTTCCCGACACCGTCTCTCTCTTGTCGAGTATCTTGATGATTTCCCACTCCGGCTCCTCGACTTGCGCTGCATCGCCTTGTCCCTGAACCTGCTCAACAATAGGTAGGCTGGTGATAGTACCGCCAGTAGGGCCTGGGGGGATGGTGGCATTACGGATTTCGGGGTTGACACCCTTCGATTCAGGAGAAGTGCTGTTGGCCTGGGTGTCGAGATGCTGGTGTTGGACCGCAAATATGTTTTCTGTTGAACGTTAGACGGGCCATTCACTTTCCCAAATAGAAAAAGCATATTCCACACTCACCTTGACTGCCAGCAGCTTCATTTTGATGAGGTGACAAACAGCGGCGGCGTTTGATATGACGCTTCGACGCAGATTTCCCCTCAACGGCAGACAGACTCCTTTTCTTTATAGATTGCAGCAAAGGCGTAGTTTTCTTGTCGCCGTTCCCGTTAGGTTTCTCTTTATCTTCTTCCTTGTCGTCTACCTCCGCTTCTTGGCCGTTGCACGGATCCTTCTTGTCCCCATTCGTTAATGGATCAAGCATGAGACCCTGGCGATTTCCACCTTTGAACTCGCGCACTGGTTTATCGTACTTCGAGGAGACGATGGTATTGCGGTGCGGTAGAGGCTTCTTCGAGGTAGAATGTTTGTTCTTCTTGGTGGGGCTAGGAATTCTGAATCGATAAAAGTTCGTTAGCATCGAAATTAACGAAGTAGAAGTTTGGGGTCGCACCCATCCTCTGAGCCCGTCACAGACGTCGGCGGAGTGCTAAGCGTCCCCTGGTTCCCATCCTGCTCTTCTGAAGTACCGTCGCCACTGCTATCAATGCCCTGATCCTGAATCACAATCGGATCACCTGGAGAATGTTAGACGACCATTTAGTTCCTGAATCCGAAATACGCATTCAATGCTTACCTGGACTGCCAGGTTTATCCAAAGTCGAACTTGCGCAAGTGTTCCTGTCTTTAGGTCCCAGGCCAGGAGGATACCTGAATATGGGCTTCGGCTTGTTTCGTAAAGCGGCAAACCAAGCGGTGTCAGTGTCGTCATTGTGGGTACCGTGGGTCGCGATTGACTGGTCTTGAATCATCAGACATGCCCTCAGCAATTGGGTTGTCCGCACTGACCTGGACGCACGGCCTCTTTCTTTTCATCTTCTCCGTCAGCGGTCAAATCGTTGCAAGTCTCGACGTGAATACTGCCACCAGCCTCTCGCTGAGCATCTGGGGCATCGCAATCCTCTGAACGATTGTCACCCGCTGCCATCAACTTCTCTGTCTGCCGTCAACATCGTTTTTGGCAACATATGGAGCTGATGTACCCACCTTCGTTTTTGTTTTCGCTCGCTCTGGGACTGCCAGCGCTGTTGCGATCGTCCTTGGCGGTATGCTCGAAGTTGCCTTCAGATCCTCCCGTTGGATGTCCATCACTCGAGCCTGTTCGTTGCTCTTCTTGCGCTTTTCCAGCACCAAGCAGCAGCCCTTCGAAGGTTGGGAAGTCATCGTCTTCCTCGCCACCAGTGCGGCCGTTGCGGCGAGTAGAATTGGGTTTGTTGGAGGTATCTGGAAACGTTAGTTGCTGTCCATCAAACAGCAATGATAGGAAACTATACCTCCGGCATCTTTTTCGGCGCAGAGGTTCTGTGCTGACATGTGGAGTGGATCTGTAGACTCCTTCGGCGGTGGCCCAGTCATGTCTAGAAATTCGATCAAGTGGAAGTCTTGGAGACTTTCGCTCGCTTTCTTGCCCTTTCCACAAACTGTGGGGACATGAAGGTTGGAGACTGTAGGCCGCCCGTCGCTACGCAAGCCTGCCGTGGCTGGGGGTTGATAGAAATGAACGGAATCCATGTTGACAAGAGTTATTGTAGGACACAAGTGCAAAAGCTAGCTAGAGGATCCAGATGAAGTCTGATCTTTTTTGGCTGGGGAGTCTGGGAGGGAAGTTCCAGTTGGAGAGAGACAAGGAGAGGCCGGGTATATGTACACAAAGGCTGGCAGGCCATCCACTGCAATCTCCTCACTGCAAATCCTACTCTTTTCCCTCCACTCCAGAGACCACCGATCGCCGATCTCCAGTCATTTCTCTCACACCAATGTGAACGCCCTGGCACAGCTTCCAGCCGCTGGGATCTCGTATTCGATCAACATCACATGCAGCTTGATTCTCACTGCGCCCCTCCACGTCTTGAGACCCTGTCTGGGTGGCTCTTCCCCACAATCTCGCCTTTCGACATCCAATCATCCCCTGTCTCCTTCTTGACCTTGTGCCGCCATCGAGTCTCACCGCAACAGCTAGCTGGATAGTCCCAGCGTTTCGCCTCGCAGAACGCCTCGCCATTGATGGTGCATGGCTCAGCCCCGGCACAGCTGAGACCATCACCGCCGCGAGTTCGAAACCTGGCACTGTAACTGGCGCGGGTGAAAAGAGCTCGGCCGAAGGGTACATGGAAGCGTCACACCTCCAGGAGCCTGATCGCCGATCCAGGCATCACAGGGCAGTGCATATGCATGTCCTCGTAATCGAGCCGCTGCCACGTCAGCACCAACAGATGCCTGAAGCTCCAGCTGAGCTGACCTCGGCTTGGCTGTCCAATCAGCCTGGGTTGAATCCATGCAGGAGGTGTCACCAGACCGCTTTCAAGGGTTCAGCGCCGACCATACGTTGGCGGCGCAGTAGAAAGGAACCTGAGGGGGAACATGAGGCATATATTCGATTGGTCCAGGCCATGGGAACGCCATGTCCATTGCGCTGGTGCCTTCGTCATAGCCACGCCGATCCTCAAGGCAACCAAAGCCAAAGCCCAGTAGGAAGCGGCGGCGGTAGCTGCAAGTTGTGAGAGGGCTAACAAGGGAGATGGAGGAAGAGAAGGCGTTCTCGAGGCGAGAGTATTCGAGGGAGTGTAGGAAGAGAAGAGAAGAGTTCTGTAGACAGGCAGACGGGCCTGATCGAGTTTCCAACGTCAGCGATGAGAGGACAGATGAAGTCCAGCTCCACGAGGAATCGAGATCGTCGTGAAAAGGTCAGATTCGACAGGGGCGTGTTGGGAATGAGTGCAGGTATGGTGTGTATGGGTCGCGGTCCGAGCGCGAAGAGGAGTGGACAAGGCCGACCAAGGACCAGGGGTGCTCAAGGGAACCGATGCGGGAAACCTGGAAGATGTGAAGGAAAGATGGACAAGGAGAAGGGGGAGGGCGGTATTTATGTCTGGAGAAAGCGGCGAGGGGCTGCGCCTGCGCACCTTGCCCGATGCGGGGGGGTGCCAAACCCGGCATGGCAAACACCTGAAAGTAAATAACAATAATTATATTTCAATAATGTTAATTAGCTCAATAAAATACATTCTTCATGACTTAATATTAAACTTTCTATCAAATTTTCTAAAATTACTGATTTTTTACTGATTTTTTTACTGATTTTTCTACTGATTTTTCTACTGATCTTTTGATTAAGCTTTTTACTGAGCTTTTTACTGATCTTTCTACTGATTTTTTATCAATCTTTCTACTTAGCTTTCTACTGAACTTTCTACTGATCTTTTTATTGATTTTTCTACTGATTTTTCAACTTTCTATTCAACTTTTTATTAAGCTTTTTATTAAGCTTTCTACTGATCTTTTGATTAAGCTTTTGTTATGAATGTGTCAGAATTGAATAAGATCAAAGATTTAATTCTAATCATTATATAATCAATGCTAGTGAGTTGATTGTATATTGATTAAAACTAGTCAAAAGCTGATTTAAATCTGACTTAAATTTGACTCAGATATAACTCAGCATCTTTTTCATTCTTTAACATTTTTTAATCAGCTTTTATTATCTTTTAAATAAACACACTTCTTTGTGTTACAAGTAGTTAACAGATGTTTATGATAAACACATTTCTTTATGTTGCAAACATTTTTCAAATCAACATCTTTCTTATGTTTCAACATGTTTTCTTTAAGACTAGCGTTGAATCTGAATAACTACTATATAAAGTGTATTCTTCTTTCTTTTATATTTTCTTTCTTCTGTATTCTTAAAGTCTTAGTTATAACTATCTTTATTGAATCAAACATTTCACTCACGACATGATTAGATTAAATATTTAAACATGATCTCAACATTACTTTAAGAATTTGTTAATCACATGATATTAATATCATTATTCATTCAAGATACTTATTCAAATAAAAAGAGTTTAAAGAAATTCATTTATTTGATGATTGATGCAATTGAAAGACTGAACAACATTAAAGAGTTTGATAAAATCAATGATAAAAAATCTTCGTTTGAATTGCTAAATGATTTAATCGCTTATTAAGTAAACAAAGTTCACTCGATTAAGAGAATTAATGATAAAAAATCTTCGTGAATTGCTTGAGAATCAAATCAATCAATAGAATCAATGATAAAAAATCTTCATTGATTGTTAAAAAGTCACTTAAATTAACAAACAAAAAATTTTCTCTTTTGAAGATTAAACATTATAAATACAATCTCATTTTCTGCTGTTAAGCATTATTCTTCATTTGATCAACTAAATCATCATGATTTAATCATCTGTGAAAAATTACTTCAAAGAATATCAAAGTCACTACTTTGAAACTTCTGATTCTATCATTTCTGATTAAGATACTGAATCAGCTATCAACTTTAAGCTACTTTCATGCATAATCATCTTTCTTAGAAATGATGTCATATGAAATAAATGCAAATTCATTTCAACTTTCAACACTTTCACTGAAACTAATAAGATTACAACGCTCTGAGAAATCAAGAACATTGCACAGCTAGTTCATTGAATCAAAGCAAATTTGAAACTATTTCTTCAAGCTTTTAATTATCTTTGAATTTAATAAGATTTAAAAGTCAAAGCTTTAAATCTATTTAATCAGATTATCAGCGACAAAGTTTGAAAGACTTGTTATGGAAAGCTTGATTGAGTTAAACAGTAATCAGACAAAGTCAGTTTAAGAATTCAAGATAAGAATTAAGAGTTAAAGAAAAAGCTTCAAGTAACTAGAAAAATCACTTCTTTCAATTCAATTTATTTCAATAAATTCCATGTTCAAAAAATATCAAATTCTTCATTGTTTACTGATGAAGTTAAATTAATTTGAGAGAATTGATATGCGAAAATTCAGAATAAGCTTGAGATCAACGCGAATCTTTTTCTCAGCGAACAAGTCACTTTAAACTATGTTCATTCTAAACTATCTAATGACGCAGTCAAAGTCATACAGACTAAATGAAAACATGACTGTGTTAATTTCTATGAGTTTGCTGAGAATTTTTTAAAAAAACTCGCTCAATTGTTTAATGATTCTGATAAGAAAGTTAATTTTCGTAGAAAATACTACAATTTGATTCAAGAAGCAAAGAAGTTCAGCGAATTTTATACTCAGTTTCAGCTATTGTTCTTTTATCTGAGTTATCATGAAAAGTAACTGATCATTGATCTGAAGAATAAAATCAACTCTTGACTTTAATTCATTTGAATAAATCAATTAGTTTAATCTGATTTTCTTAAGAAAATTCGTTTCTATCTGATTCAACTAAATAAATTGACTGTGTCGAGTTGAGTCATTGAGATCGAGTCGAGTTTTCAACTCATCAAGACTTGATTCAAGTCAGAATTCTTGACTTAAGTATTCAAGTTGAATCAAGATGTTCAACTCAAGTATTCAAGTTGAGTCAGAGAATTGAAATTGAGTATTGATTCGAAATTCTCGATTCGACTCGTTAAGACATGAAGATAGATAGATAGATATTCTATTATGACTTTCTATTATGACTTTCTATTATGACTTTCTATCAAATAGTCTTCATGTTTTTCTATCATAGCTTCTCTTCATGACTTCTCTTCATGACTTTTCTTCATGACTTTTCTTCATGACTTCTCTTCATGACTTCTCTTCATGACTTCTCTTCATGACTTTCTATCAAACAGTCTTTATAGTTTCTCGTCATGACTCTCTATCATAGCTTTCTATCATAGCTTTCTATCATAGCTCTCTATCATAGCTCTCTATCAAAGCTTTCTATCAAACGATCTTCATGTTTCTCTTCATGTTTTTCTTTATGACTTTCTACCAAAAAGATAATGCAAAAAGATAATGCAAAGGCGAAAAACCGGAAAAATTTCTATATTTAACTCTCTTGATGTCATATTTGATTGCTTGACGAGTTAAATTGAGTCAGTGAATTCTGACTTAACTCAAGATCAATATTGAGTCAAGTTGAGATGTTCAAGTCAAGTATTCAAGTCGAGTCGAGATGTTTGACTCAAGTACTCAAGTCAAGTCAGAATGTAAATATGAAAACTCGACTTAACGATCAGTCTACAACTAAATAATAATCAGTGAGTTATTTAAATGTTCTTTTATCTGAGTTATTATGAAAAGTAACTGATTATTGATCTGAAGAATAAAATCAACTCTTGACTTTAATTCATTTGAATAAATCAATTAGTTTAATCTGATTTTCTCAAGAAAATTCATTTCTATCTGATTCAACTAAATAATAATCAGTGAGTCATTTAAGAGATTAAGAATAAAGTCAATATCATTAAATGAATCATCTTTGCTGAAAAGATTTATACAATCTCTCATAAGAAAATTGAATCAACTAGATTCAATGAATCATCAAAATTATGTGACGTAATTTTAATTAACATAAAAGATGCAAATTTACAAGTTGAAATCTGTTTTATTTATCACAAGTTAAATCATACTTTTAAGAAGTGTTTTGATTAATTCATTAAAGTCAATGCATTGAATGACGAAGATGAATTTAATCATTCTGATTTCAAGTCAGATTCTGATTTAAAAAACTAGTCATTTCTTCAAAAGTCATTAAAGAGATAAAGATCATATCTTTGTACAATTTAAATGAAATTCTTTTGAAAAAGAATTACTTTGAAAAGTTGTTTCTGATCAAAACATCACTGATCAGCAATGAAATTCATCTGTATGCAATGCTGACTACGAATTTACTGTCTAGCTACAGTAAAGTCTAAAGATTATCAAAAGTTTGAATGACATTAAAATGTTACGTGATGATGAAGCGCTGTGCATTGATCACATGCAGAGTTTTTGCGATCGCGTAAACTTCAATAATATCAATGCGCATGCTACAAAGCAATCTGCACGCAGATGAGAAAGTTAAATAAAATGCAGAACTACGAGAAAAATCGCTTATGAAAATCATTCAATTCAGCATCTTGTCGTTGTGATGACAAGAACTGAGACAAAACACTCTTGTGTTTGATCTGTTAAGAATGATTAGCAGAAAGAACTTGAATCATGAACATTCTTTAAATTTACATGTTAACTACATATAAATCTTGTTAAGACTGCATGTCTGTTACTATGACATGAGCAATTCACAAGTTTCATCAAGTTCAACATGAGCAAACTTGAGAATCTCATTAATATCATTTAACAAACGTTCAGACACAGACATTTTATATATAAATGATACATTGATGAGAAAACTTCGTTAAGAGAAGAGAAACACAAGCAAATTAGTAAAGAATGATTGAACTACGCTGTCTGATTAAAAGTGTAGCATATAAACATTTCTGCAAAACATGATTGATCTGCATAAGAAAGATTTTTACAGATAATGTGAAACAAATAAGTTGCACGCTTTACAAGTAAAGCGAGCGTCTGCAAAGCATGATATACAATGATGATGACTGTTGATCTTAAGAATCTCATCTCTTCACTGAGCTTTGACTCTTGAATATCTTGATGATAGAATCAATCTCTAGTCAAAAACATTGTCTGTATAACTCAAGAAAACAGTAGCATATGTCAATGTGATTAAAGAAGAAATTGACTGCGATATGCATGCATATTACAGACGAAACGTCTGTGACTCATGCTTAAGAAGTAAACTGTCAAAATTTGAACAGTGAAAGATTTTATTTATCTTGAACTGTGAATCTGTCACAAGAAAACTCTTTGAGTAATCTCTCAAGTCTAAGAAGAAAATCAGCATAGAAGTTGTGCTTTATGTATGTTGCATGCAACGTATACAACATATTTTCGATAGACAGACGTCAATAACATTTCAGATTCATTCATATTTTTGACAGTATCATCAAATTCACGCATTTCAGAAAATGAGATGAAGTGAACAATCAAATGAGTAAAAGTGAACAAAGCATCAGACGTCTCTGAAATCTCAAACAAAGCACTTCAAGCAGATTTCACAAAACTGATCTCAGTGCTGATGAGTTTATTCAATGTATGCATGACATACAAATATCATTTGAAGCAGTTCAAAAAGACTCAAACAATAGTGTTATGCAAATCAAAGAAAAGTGATTACATTGACTTGAAAACATATTGATTTATTGCTCTGCTTGATATCATGAGCAAAGTCTTAAAGTCAATTATGATCAAAAGATTAAATAATATAACTGAGATTTATCACATGCTTTTGAATGCTCAAATGAGAGCAAGATGCAAGTAATTCCTGATCTCGATGTTAGATCTATTAGTAAATCAAGTTCACATCATATGAGACTGTAAAATCAAGTACGTGATCTTCATGCTAAGTTTAAATATCATCAAAGCATTTGATCGAGTCTTGCACATCAGACTGCTGCATATGCTGAAAATGAGAAGAATGTCAAGCTACATAATTGAATGAACATGCAGCTTTTTAAAAACAGAGAAATGTCGTTGATATTCAATGAGCAAATGAGCATTATGTGCAAGATAAACGCAGACATATCTCAAGAATCTTTCATTTCATTAATTTTCTTTCTATTTTTTAACGCAAGTTTAATTGAAAAATGCAAAGCATTGAGAATTAAAATCAAAGTACTTGACTTCATAAATGACATCAATATTCTAGCATATGACAGATTCATTGAAGAAATTTGCAAAACACTGAGCAAGACATATGATGTTTACGCGAAGTGAGCTTGAACTCATGACACAACGTTTGCATCAGAAAAATATGAGTTCACACATTTCACTAGAAAATCAAGAAAATTCAACATGATGACTAGCATACAAATAGAAAGCTCAGTTATCAAGTTGAATTCAGATGTGTTACGATTCTAGCTACGCACCTTCGTTGATAGCTATGTTGATGACTATGTTGATGGCTATGTTGATGGCTATCCTGAGAGCTATCGCCGATCGCTCGCCGCTAGGGCATAGACTTGTTCCGAAGCCAACCCTATTCAGGGTTAGCTTATGTTCTCCTGAGTCATATAGATAGCCGGCCCTTCCCTTCTAGATACTTTCCTTCCTTAGCATTTATATACTCGTTACATTACACTCATATGACTCGCTCTATGCTGGCCTCTAACATTATATAAATGCTCCTTCGTTACAGGCGAAGTGAAATAATCTGCATCGATTTCTTCGAATGCTTCTGCTAGTAGTTCTTCAACTCTCTATCGACTTTGGTCTAGCGACTTGCGTCCGTGCAGCAGCACTCACCTTCCTCCCCTCGTGAGCTGATTCAGCAAGGATAAACAAAAGATTCGAACTCGTGCGCTGGTCAGCGAGTATAAACAAACGATTGGAATCATTCGACTAGGTCAAAGATCAGCGAATTAACCGTTCATTCAGATTCGCAAGGGATTCTTCGAATTTGTTGAACAATCAAACGGGGCCAGTCATAGAACTGCGTGAAGTCTCTACCTCGAGGAGCAAACCCCCAGTGAGCCTGCTTCAATGGCATCGTCAATGCGATGATCTATCCGCTCTCATCGCCCTACCCATCAGTGGACCTGATCATACGTCCACATGCAACTAGTGAGCCTGCTACAATGACGAGCCCAAAGTCGACCTCTTCGATGAGCAAGTCGACCAGTGAGCCTGCTTCAATGACACTGTCAATGCGATGATCTATCTCCTCATCGTTCTATTCACCAGTGAACCTGGTCATACATTCACGTGCAACTAGTGAGCCTGCTACAATGGCACCTTCCGTCAATGCGATGACCTACCTATCCACATCGCTCTACCTACCAGTGAACCGGTCTGCCGACTCGTTCGCGTGCAACTAGTGAGCCTGCTTCAATGACACTTCTACCTCGCATAGTGAGCCTGCTACAATAGGCATTTCGATTCTACACAAGGCTAAGGAAATACATTCATGCGAACATGAATCGTTGAAGGGGAGGGGTAATGTTACGATCCTAGCTACGCACCTTCGTTGATAGCTATGTTGATGGCTATGTTGATGACTATGTTGATGGCTATCCTGAGAGCTATCGCCGATCGCTCGCCGCTAGGGCATAGACTTGTTCCGAAGCCAACCCTATTCAGGATTAGCTTATGTTCTCCTGAGTCATATAGATAGCCGGCCCTTCCCTTCTAGATACTTTCCTTCCTTAGCATTTATATACTCGTTACATTACACCCATATGACTCGCTCTATGCTGGCCCCTAACAAGATGTGTGAGTTTTAAAGATTTAACTGAACATGAAACTGCAATGAGATGTGTATCTTTGATAGATAAAAGTGAGTCACGTCACAAGAATGCTTACGCTTAGTCATCTAGAAATCTTCATATGAAAAGCAATCTTCACAAAAGCGAGACAAGTGTATTCAACTGTAATGAGATCAGAAATTGCATTTGAAACATCAATCTGACATCAGCGCGACAAAGAGAAAGAATTATCAGACAAGAAATGCAAACTAGAAACTCTGTAAAATCAGACTTTACATCACGTTGCAAAAGCATTCAAAAGAGTAAGCATTGAAACATTAAAGATCAAAATGTATACAAGTTCGTTGCATGTTCATTTGAACATGCTGTAAAATAAAGTCACATTACACAGTTGAATCAACGACAAAACGCAAGAGATTAGATGAGCATGCAAACTCATATGCATTCAACTGATAAGAATTAATCATCTCATCTTTCGCTTTTCTATCATTAAGAAAATAGTGCTTCTGAACACATTTATTCAAGAAGATGTAAGAATGCAGTCTAGATGCAGATGATTCAATTTCTTTACAATGATTTCAACAAGCAATAGCATTGCAATAGCGTTATATCACAAAGATCAATAAGAGCAATGATGAGAAAAATACAAGAAATGCATCACAGACATCAATGCAATCTTAGCACAAAGATCTCATTTATTCAACAAAATGATAAAGATGTGTGATGATTTTCAAAAGATGAAAAGCACTTTTACAACTTACATCAAAATTGAACGCATAGATCTTAATGTTTATCTGCATTCGAGAAACATTTCGAGCATAAATAGTGTTACGAGCGTACCAAGGCTGTACAAGGCTGAAGCCCTAATCAATTCGCAGTGAACGCTAGCGAGTTCCCTGCGTAATGATTAGGGCTAACCAGCGAGCTAGCCAGGTTTGGCCCAGATATGGCCCAACACCCTTTTCCTTCCCCAACACCCTTTTCTTTCACCAACACCTTGTTCACCTACATCACATCCTTCCCGTGTCACAAACACATCCCTTTCGGGCCTAGCGCAGCCTCTGAACATTACATAAATAGAAGCTTTTGTACCAACCTTCTTCTGTATTCTTAATATTCAGTTATAGCTACCTCTAAAGATCAAGCACTATCAACCCTGACCTCCATTGGTTGTATCATCTAGGCACGGTCCTGACAAATAGCTCGCGATGCAACTGCGAACGAAGTCATCAGACAACAAAGCATGTACTCATGCATTGCTCGAACTGAACGCATCTGCGATCAAGAATGCTACGTGACATCAACTTCTTAAACTATTAAATAATTATTGTGATCACGAAAGATTTCAGAACAGCAGCAAGAATGATGATAAAAATGAAGCTTCTGAAGCAATTTAAAGTGACTAAAACACTCATTCTTTAACATGCAATCAACGCGAACAAATTTGATACATAGTTTTAATCTTGCTGTTTCAACTGCGTGAAGCAGTTGTATAAATAGCGAGTGATTTTCTATCTCAGAGAGTTTTGTTCACTCGATACACATAGCATAAAGTTTCTCATGAGTCAATTTAATCGATGTTACAAGAATGTATGAATTTATTATTATTATTATTATTATTATTATCAAGACATCACTCATCACTCAGAACAAAACCTTTTCTTTACATTCTTTGATAAACAATGACTTTGTCATTTACATCTTGATACATATCAATCTAGCTGACAAGATCTGTCAGAAACTCAACTTGCAATTTATTTCACTGATTAAGAAGAAATTAATACAAGAATATGACAAAAAGTTATTTTAAAAGATTATAATTTATAAGATTTTATTTAATTTGATCATTGAAAGTCATAAGAAATTGATCATATCAATGCTGATAACTGACATTAAACATCATGATATCATATTAAGCAAACTTTGAATGAACAAAAATGAAATATTATTGAATATGCATCATGATACTATCATATTCAATGATCAGTTAAATACTTCTATTTCGATTTATTCAATTTCATCAAATTCAAAGCACTTAAGTTGATCATGATTAACTTCAATCTCTTTTGCAGTTCACAGCAAATTGGTTAAAATGTTTAAGCATTCAGCTTTTATTATTCAGAAAGAATCATTTTCAATTTGCAACATAGAAATAATTCTTTTCAAGACTTTGTTAAATCATTTTAAGAAGAATAAGACTGAGATTTTTGCTATGTTTATCAAAAACATTGATAGAGAAGTTGTTTATAACACTTAATGCAAGTTAAATGTTTTAAACATTTTTTCAATCAATGAAATGACTCAGAATTTAGATGATATTAAAGTCAAGTTATCATTGAAATATCAGAACTTTCTAAATGTCTTTGATTAAGCTCAAACAGATAAGTTATCGTTTCATCATTCATATGATCATAAGATAAAACTTATTAATAATTTAATATCATTTTACTGTTGAGCATATTAAATGTCTTTTTACAAGCTTCAAAAAGTAAAGAAATATTTGAATGAAAATCTTTTCAAAAAATTTATAATTTTTAACAAAGCTTTATATTTCTCACTCATTTTATTCATGTGATGATTGAGTTTATTAAATGAATAGATGAGATCTATAAGAATGATATGACAATGTGATATTTTAAGCAGACACAGAATGAATATATATTATGATAGAGTTAATTATTAAGAAGCTCTCAATGACTTGAAAGAATCAATCAACTATAGAGAGTTTGTCAAGCATTGTCAAGTTGAACACGACATAATTCATAACATATTAAGTCGAAGATATGACGTAGTTTAAATGATATCTTGACAAAGTCATAAAGTTTCAAAGCTAATTCAGATCTGATTTTCAATTCAGTTTCTGATTCTAGTTTCTGATTTAATCTTTATGTGTTAATTCATCATGATAATTGTCTTCTCTTTTAAGTGAGTTCATTCTCAATCTCAATAATTAATGTCTTTGTTTATTCTGATAAATAATGACGTGCACTCATTGATTTACTCTAGAAGCTCTCGATAAAAATCTTCAAATCTCTGTGAGAAAACAAGAAAAAGAGAAACTTTTGATTGAATGATGATTCATCTTCAATTATAATGCGTATAGATGACATTATAAATAGTATATGTGATGTGTAGTTGATGTAGATGACAGCAATGATGACGTGTAAATAACACATAAACATTGTTTATCTTTCAAGTAAATGATATTGTTGAGATGATAAAGTGTAAACAAGAATGAATAATAATTGTTGATTTGTTTATTGCTCTTTCAGTTCTTCTCAACTTCTCATTTTCTTCAACTTCATCTTTTTTCAATCATGATCATATTTTTATCATTATGTGATTACTTTTGACAAACTTTGAATATATCTGTATAGTAAGAGTAAAAAATCTAGATCATGAGTCGTGAATGCACAGCGACGTTCAAAGAGAGTTGTAACATGATAAAGTTGATTGATGCTTAAGTCAAGATCATTACGAAAGTAAGTGATATTACAACTTGAGATTTCATGATTATTATTGCGATTAACAGTATTATAAGTCTGCTCAAAAGACAGTGATCAGACATGATGATCATGATGCTGCTGATGCTAAATTGCTCATAATGATGCAAATGTTATCAAATTTTGATCAAAAGTTCATCACTTCTACTATTTAAACTTTCAAGTACATTTCAGCTATCAAAGAAAAAATTCAAAAGACAATGAGAAAAGAAATGATCATTAATGCTTCAGCAATAATCTTGTTGAACTCACAAACTTTGCAAAATTAAAGAATGATGATGAGATTTGTTTATTTTACTTCTTGATGTCATTATTGATGCTTTTCAGCTGTCAATTATGAGAATAAGTGAAAGAAGTGTTGCTGATTTCAAAACTTTAAATAGAATGATTTGTATAAAGAGTGCTTAAGTTCTACACATTGAGAATAAAGCATCATGATGTGACATCATCTTTCAAAGAAAAACAATGTACAAGAAGTGTGCTCACTATGCAAGTAATGAGAATTTTTATATTGCAATGAGTATACTTATCTGATACATTTGTTAAACACTCATGATTTGATGTCTAAATTCTCGACATTTGCATTTCAATTATCAATGAATTCTTTTATTTGCAAAATATTCATGATAGTGCAATTGAGAATGAAGAAGAGAACATTGCTTTGAAGACATTCATTGCTCATCAGAAAATTCTTTACAAGAAGTTGATAACAATGACTTGTGTGAAGAGTCATTTCAAGAAAGTTCACAAACTTAAGTCTTTAAAAATTCAAAAGTTCATTCTCAAAGAAATGATGATTGTTAATAACATTGTTAGAGAAATTCTGAATGTAAAGCGCTTTGCAATATATTCAATCTTTATTATATATTATTTTGTCAATATTTCTAATTGTTCTGATATATTTTAGCACAATCTGTCGTCTCTTGAATTTCTATCTTCGCGTCTCAATGTAAATCTGACAATGAAAAAGAAGAAAAAGTCTGCAATCTTGTCTCATGTGAAAGATGTTTAATGAAGTGATGATTGCACTTTCTTGTCAAGCGCATTTGAGCATCTTTGCGCTTTTTTCTTCTGTTTGTTGATTTACATATGTGATCATATCATTAGAGAATAAAACTATCATAATACAGTGATTCTTCTTTTCTAATAATGAGTTTATGCTTGAAAGTGAGTGATTATGCTTTTCGCTCATGTTTCAGCCTCATTTTGAAAGCTTCTATAAGCTTTGAGACATCTTTCATATTTTTGCTCAATATTCATTGATCATATTCAATGAGATATTCTTTTTATTGTATCTTATAATATAAGATTTTCTTTCTTTTTCACTTCTATAAAATCTTTTTTATCTTTCATTCTTACTCATCATCAATAAGCTCAAGTATGAGATAATCGAGTATAGAATCATCATTTAGTCTACGATTATACAATTTTAAAAAAATACATAAAAGACAGAATGAACTCTATAAATGATTAAAAGATCAAGACAATACATTTGCTTGTTTATGAGTTCTTATATACAAAAGAACTTTATCATTTTATTTGATAACTTTTTGCTTGACTTCTTTTGCTTCAGATTTTTTGCTGATAGCATGATTAAATCATCAACATTAAAGAACTTAAACTTATGTTTTCGATTATAGTACTTTGTCTGAGCATCAACTGCATTTTTTCATCATTGTGTCAACGTGTTTTGCACATCTTTCAGCATTTCAACGTGTTCTTTTGCTGCTGACATTTCTTCTTTCATAGCATCATTCTTGATGTGTATGTCAAAGATTGATTCATAGTCATACATGACTTTAAAGAGACTACAGCTCAATAAAGCATGCTTCGTTTAATGATAAATGAACTCAACTATGAGTAAAAGTGTAGCTTAATCATCTTGCTTTTCAAAACAATACACTCTTAAATAATGTTTCAACATTTGATTCTGTTGTTCTGTCTGATCATCTGTTTGCAAATGAAAAATGATGCTTAGTCGTTGTTTCATCTTGACATGATAGCAGATCTCTGATCAGAACGCATTAATAAATAAATTATCTTGATCAATAATTATATTACTTGAGATTTCATATCTTAAAGCAATCTTCTCGAAGAACAACTTTGCTAACTCTACGACAGTCAGAGTTTTCTTCATAAACAGATAACGCGTCATCTTCGTGTAATGATCAACTATCATGAAAATCAAGTCATATACAACTTTTTTTCATTTACTAGATGACAGATCTGTTATGAAATTCATAGTGATTTCTTTTCATGAATCTGTGAATCGAGATAATAATCTCAACTCATCATATGATAGATGATGTTTCATCTTTACTCTTTAACAAATGTCACAAGTATTTATATACTCTTTGACATTCTTGATTATACTTTTTCAGTAATATTTGCAATCTAATAGCTCACTGATTTTGTCAGCATCAAAATGTCTTGTTAATGAATCATCATGATGATGTTTCAACAGCTCTTCTCTGACAGAAAAATCTTTTGAAACATATAATGATTCATTGTACTCTATCATTTCTTAACTTTTCAATGTTCAAGCTTTGACATCATTCTTTCATATACTCATCGTTTCATCTACTCTTAGTCTCACAGCAAATTCATCTTCTTGCTGTAAAATCTTGATGAGCTTGACTATGAATTTACTATTGAAGTTGTATGTTGTTTCATGAATTGTCAATACTCTGATAATTGCACGTGAAACGAGTTGTTTGCAATCAACAGTTTCAGTAACAGAATTAAGTTATTTCTCAACTACATTGCAATCTTTATGAGTTGACATTTCAACGTCTGTGCTTCTTGAAGTTGTTAATTCAAGTTGAGAAATTCTATCTTTTAAGAAATGTACTTCATTTAGATGCATTTCTTGCACTGTTAAAGTCATGATTCTCAGCAGCATACTTTTGATATGCATTGCTGAATATGTACTCATGTTTTCACTGACATGATGAACAAACATCTTCTCAACTTCATTAATCATTCATGTACAGTAAATTTTATCTTGCGATTTGCTTTTGACATGTTTCGCTGAATATCTTCGTTCACTGACATCGTGAATGAATGTTTTCTCAACATCATTAATCACTCATGTTCATCAATGAATTTCATCTTGCAATCTGCTCTTAACATGTTCTGCTGAATATCTGTTCATACTTATACTGTAAATGAACGTCTTCTCAACATCGTTAATCACTTGTATACAGTATAGTTCTCTGATCGCTACAAATATAAAGCTATTTAAGCTTTCTATTCTAGTCAGCTTTTGCTGCAGAGTGAACAGCAAACAATTTGCAGAAATGTTTTTATTCTTATAATCAGATCATTTTAATGACACATTGATTAAATTTGTCTTTTCTGATTTATGTGCTATTTCAAAATTGCAAATCAACAATCTCATGACTCATTTGACTTGTCTTTCATTTAACTTTCAAACATTCATAAAACTCTTCAGATTATTATGATCAGTCAGAACTTTGACAGTATGATAACTGTCTTTTACATAGTATCATCAATGTTTAAACATCACTATTATGATTAAAAGCTTCTGATTATGTGTCTCATAGTTTCTTTCAATGTTTATCATTATTTTGAATCAGAATGCAATTGAATGTCATTAATCTTCATTATCTAACTGAGACAAAATACTTGTGACTGCATAATTGAACATGTTGATCTTGATGCATATATGTCGCTCTGAGTCAAAGTGTCTTAGAATAAACATTCTCATAAAGACGTCGCGAAGCTGATTAAAAGCTTGTTTCACTTCGTTCAATTATATGAATGAGTTTATTTTTACATCTTTTACACTATCTCTCAGCAGTTCTATTAAAGACTCTGCTATCTGAGAGTAATGATGTATAAAACGTCGATAGAAATTGATGAATCTCAGAAAAACTTGTATTTCTCAATACATCTTTGATCTGAGTCACGTTTTGATTATGTCTACTCTATTTAGATTCATCGAAACACTCTCTGTAAATACAACAAATTCTAGAAAGTTCACTTTAATGATGAAGAATTCACACTTCTTTAAGCTAATATATAGCTTGAACTTTCTTAATTTCTTGAGAATCTGCTTCATGTAATTTACATAATCAGTCTTTTTTATAAAGAAGATTAGAATGTCATTCAGATAAACAACACAAAAATCATTTAAAAGCTTTATCAAGATCTTGTTAATATAAGTCTGAAAGATGACAGATGCATTGATCAAATCAAATGACATGATCATATATTTAAAGTAATCATAATGAGTATAAAACATCGTCTTTCACTCATCTTCACGTTGAATTTTGAGATGATGATAAATGTTCTTCAGATTTAACTTAGTGAACTGCTTGACTTTACTGAGTTTGTTTAAAGTTTCACTAATTAAAGACAGTGAATGATGATTTTTGACAATAATCTTATTTAAATCTTGATAATTCATGCATAAATGAAGATTATCATTCTTTTTGAAAATGAATAGAATAGATACATCAGTTGAGTTAATGAAGTGCTTAATTCATTCTTTCACTAAAATATCATTTAAATATTGTTTCAAAGTCGTTAACTTTATGTTTGACAAATTATACAATGATTCATATGATGACTTTGCAGTGATTTCAATTGCATAATCATGATTTTCATGCAAAGACAGTTTGTCTGCACTTTCTGTCAAGAATACATCTTCATACTCTTTCAATTCAACGAGTAAAATTTGCGTTTTAAGTGTGTTTGTGATACAACTCATCATGTTATTCATTGTTTTCACTTGATGTTCAATGATTGACTTTTCAACAATGTTGATCATGACAAAAATATACACAGTAAACTCATCTTGTAGAGCTTTTACAAATACTTGTGCGAAGAACAACTCAAATGCGTGCTCATTCACGTCAAAACATCATGTTCTTGCAATCATGTTTATTTGAATACGCTTGAATTGCATACTTGACATACTCAGAATCAGAAAAGATTCTTTCTTGTTAATAGCATAAAAGATACTTATATCTTTTTTCTCTATGTTTCAGCTGTCTCTCAGTCGATAACACATTTTATAGACGTCATAACAATAAACTTTCTGATCGTTCATTCAGATAGATTTTGAAAGATTAACGTTCAGCAATGACATATCTTGCTTGACAACAAAACGTTAACTAATCACGTTCATCTCAATGTTAATATTCATGTGAATCTTCATTTCTGTTTTCTGATCTCTCTGAATTACATGCTCTTTATATATAAGAATCTTTACAAAGAAAACTTCTTGTTTTTTTCTTGATAATTTGAAGCATTCATCAAGAGCTTGTCTTTTTTCAAAATCTTGAAACAACTCATATGTGACATTGAATCAATGAATACTCAATTTATATCAAGTTCTTTTGATTTATTCTTAATCTTTTCATCTTTACAATCAATAAAGTAATAACTCTTTCAATTGCACATGTAACACATTATGTTGAACAAATTCTTGCTATAACATGACAAAGCATGTGAACTCATTTTTGATGAAGAATTAAGTTTAGTCAATTGATGAGATTTCTTTCGCTTTGAATGAGTCTTCTTGTTGACTTTATCTCAATCATGCAAGTCTTCATCTTGAAATCATTTCAATGACAAGACATGTTCTTTTCGCAAATTTGTTTTCAATTGAGCAACAAGATTGATTAATGCATCTCATGTAATAGAAATCGACTGCACATTAGTAATGATCACACGCAGCTCAGATCTTAACTTGATGAATAAATGAGTTCACTTATGCTCATCACTATACAACGAAAGTTGATGTTTCAGAGTGCTCAGATGAGCTGCAAACATTCATATCATTTGATCTGAATGTTACGATGCATTCATGTACTGCTGAGTCACATTTATGCTTTGATTCATCAAATCTTCAATTAAATTCAGAAGAAAGTCAATAAAATTAAATCACATCTGCTGAGTTGCAAACATAATCTCTTCGTGATTGAATCAAAGTTTCTTTGATTCATTCTTCAGATAAATCATGCAATACAAAATCTTTTTCTCATCACTTTCAAAATATCAAAAGATATTTTAAAATGAGATTTTGACATCGCGAATTCACTCTTTATGTTCTCTTATGATTTTGTCATGATACTTCTTCAAAGACATTGAGAATCTTCACTTCTGCAAGACAATCTCGTGATAACTTCATTTTGTCATCATCAACATTATAAAGACGATGCGTAGATTATTTAAGTTCTTCATGAGAGCTTAAGTGAAGACTTGATGACTTCTCTTCGTTGTTTCAACGACTTGCAGAGTCTCAATTTCTGATCAAATAGTTACTAACTTTTGTTTCTTTCACAATTCATCATGTTGAAGCATTGCTTATGTCAGCTGTTCATTAGTATCAAGAGAGAATTAATCTTCTGCTTCTTCACTTTCTGATTTCATTATACAACATTCATTTTCTGATATGATGTTTTGCAAGATCAAGATATCATCGTTTCAACTTTGTTACAATCGCGTTGCTGTTATCATGCTTGAATATCAAATCATCATTTCTAAAAAGAGTCTGAAATAATTAAAACTGTAATAATCAAGTTTATTAAATGAATAGACGAGATCTATAAGAATAATATGACAATGTGATATTCTAAGCAGACACAAAATGAATATATATTATGATAAAGTTAATTATTAAGAAGCTCTTGATAACTTGAGAGAATCAATTGACTATAGAGAGTTTGTCAAGCATTATCAAGTTAAGCACAACATAACTCATGATATATTAAGTTGAAAATATGACGTAGTTTAAATGATGTCTTGACAGAGTCATAAAGTTTCAGAGTTAATTCAGATCTGATCTTCAACTCAGTCTTTGACTTTAACTTCTGATCTAACTTCTATGTATCAATTCATCATGACAATTCACTTTAAAAGCAAATGAAGATTTATAATTCTGCATTAACTATCAAAAGCTTAATGCTTTTATTAAGAGAAATTGCTATTCTTTATTTCTGATTGATGAGATGATTAACAAAATAGTTGATTGCAAGCATTTAATTCAATTGAACATCATTTTTATATTCAACAAATTGCAAACGCATTCTGATAGTGAGAATTATACTATATTTATTATTGCTTTAGAAGCATATAAATTAAAAGTGCTTTCTTTTAAACTTATCAATAATTTCATCTCATTTCAGTAGTATATGAATGATGTACTATAAAACTTTCTAAATGACTTTTGTTAAGTTTATTTAAATGACATTCTGATTTACAGCAAAACTTAGATCAGCAATAAGATTTATTTATATGAGATGCTGACTATGAATCTTCTGCAAGCTATGCTTGTCAAAAGAGCTGAACAATCTCATCGACAAAGCAGTAACAGCGCGATATGCATATGTTATGCTCACATACACAGATTAAGCATCGCATTGCAATGCTCACAAATAACAAGATCATGTGATCAAATGATCATGTGATCAAACAGTGAATGAAAGTTCACGTCAAAGTGGTCAGCTTTCACAATACACAGATTAAGCATCGCATTACAATGCTCATAAACAACTCGAAACTCATCTAGTCTGCTTAATTAAATGATCAAACAGTGAACAAAAGCTCACATTGAAGTGATTAACTTTCACAATACATCGATCATTCATTTAGCTCGCTCAGCTAAATGATCAAACAGCAAATTCAAAAGCTTATGTTGAAGTGACTAGCTTTCACAATACACAAATCGAGCATCGCATCGCGATGCTCACAAACAACTCAAAGCTCATTTAGTCTGCTCAACTAGATGATTAAACAATGAATAAAAGCTCACGTTGAAGTGATCAGCTTTCATAATACACAGATTGCTCATTTAGTCTGACTAACTAGATAATTTAACAGCAAACAAAAGCTCACGTCAAAGTGATCAACTTTTACAATACACAGATCACTCATTTAATCTGACTAACTAGATGATCAAACAGCAAACAAAAACTCATGTTGAAGTGATTAGCTTTCACAATACTATTGATATATGAAAGTCAGAGCGAATATGTGCATGTAAATATATTGACTATCTAGTAGATAAAGCATATTTGATAAAGCATACAGATGAAGAAAGAAGTGAGAGAATGAATAAATATCTCTAGCGTCAAGTCGCTTCGATCGAAGCGAAAATAACTAATCGTCAAGGTATATGTATGAGCATACGTATGTTTATACATATGTGCATACGTATTTCGTTTTCAACAAATACATGAATCATTCATCTAGTCTGACTAACTAAATGATTAAACAGCAAACGAAAGCTCATGTTGAAGTGATCAGCTTTCACATACACAAATCAAGCATTGCATCACGATGCTCATAAACAACTCAAAGCTCATTTAGTCTGCTCAACTAGATGATCAAACAGCGAACGAAAGCTTACGTCAAAGTGATCAACTTTTACAATACATTGATTGCTCATTTAGCTCGCTTAACTAGATGATCAAACAGCAAATTCAAAAGCTTACGTTGAAGTGATCAGCTTTCACAATATACAGATCAAGCATTGCATTGTGTTGTTCACAAACAATTTAAAGCTCATTTAATCTGCTCAACTAAATGATCAAACAGTGAACGAAAGCTCACGTCGAAGTGATTAACTTTCACAACACATCGATCACTCATTTAGTTTGCTCAGCTAGATGATCAAACAGCAAATTCGAAAACTTATGTTGAAGTGATCAACTTTCATAATTTCAATTTGTTTATATGATTACTTGATTATATAAACATGTCATACGCTCGTATGCACACTCTAACAATCTGACTGCTCAATGAAAAGATATACAGCAATGATTATGACTAGATTACATGTAATTTAGCATACATACAGCGCTTCAGTGCTACTATTTAGATAAATAGCATCATGTTTCATAGTCTTAGACTGCATAAGCACGTAAAACTTGAAGAAATAAAAAAAAACAGCAAAACTTAATGAGAACATAAACAACATGTCAAAATGATATTGAGTTAACTACAAGAAGCTGATATACAGATGAATATTTAGAAGTGCAAATTTAATGTAGAAGAAATCATCTTTTTAAAAGTCATAGTTTCAGAACAAGATCTTCATATGAATTTTATCAAAGTGAAAGTTGTAGTTAACTAAACTACGTTGATTAATTTAAAAGAAGTTCAGAGCTTCATAAAATTTGTTAACTTTTATTGTTGTTTCATTAAAAACTTCTTGAAGCTAGTCAAATCATTCATTCAACTGACTAGAAAAAACATGTCTTTTGTTTAAAATGAAGTCTGTGTTCAAGTCTTTAACAATTTAAAGAAATAAATCAGCTTGATCTCAATACTATAATATTTCAATTTCAAATGATAGACTATTCTGAAAATCAATGCTTTATACTATGTAGAAAATGAAATACTATCTCAGTATGATGATGAAAATGTTTTTCACTCGATAGTCTTTTATAGCAAAAGCATGATTTTCGCTGAATGCAATTATCACATTTATGACAAGAAATTGTTAATCATCATTCAATAATTTGAACATTGAAGATTTAAGCTTGAATGCACTGAACTACTCATTCAAATATTCACTGATCATCAAACTTTAAAGATCTTCATGAAAAATAAACAGTTAACTCAACGTCAAGTCAATTATCTAAATATTTTATTTAAGTTCAACTTTCAGATTATATTTTGATCAGACAAAATAAATATCAAAGTTGATACTCTTATCAGAATGCTCATAGTAAATATTTCTGAATCAGCTTAGCACATTGAAGATTGCTATCAGACTATTCTGATTCTTGATAGAATAAATATTCTAGTCATTGAATCTAAAGTTAATGTTTATTAACGCGTATGCAATGTCAATTAAATGAACGAGCTTTGCAGTGAATATAAACAAGTTATAAGCGAAAACAAGCTTAAGTTTCATAGCATTGAACTAAAGAACTGTAAGATTGTTGATGATGTTTTATTCAGAAAAGACATACTATGAATTTCTGAGAATATACATACGAAATTGCTGCAGAAAATTCATGATGAGTCATTCATCTCTCATTTCAACAATAGAAGAATAATCAATCTAGTTTAGTGCTTCTACTATTGATCAAATCATTAAGTAATGATTAAACAGTACATTTGAAACTGTTAGACTTGTTAGCGAAGTAAGATGTTTAAAGATAGTATTCATGAACTTCATCATTCTCTTTTAATTTCACAGAAACGCTGAAAATATAAAATTATGAACTTCATCATTAAGCTATCTTTATCAAAAGAATACAACGTCATTTGCATAATTATATATTATCTTATCAAGAAATGTCACTATGTTCTCTATTATTAAGAAGATGATGAATTCTCAGTTGAAGAAACAATATAAATCATGCTATGAAATGTTTATTAACTTCATGATTTACTCAATTTTATTGTTTTGAACAGAAACTCTCAATTCATATCAACAATATGACAAAGTCTTTGCAAATGACTAAGAATCACAGCTAGTTTATTAATCATTTATCATTCTGAAATCAATGATTAATCAGAGTGAGTCAATCAAGATGTGAAATGCAAACTAAGAATCTACTGCAATTACTGTTGCAAGCATGCATCTTGAGTTAGTTTAATATAAATCATGTTAAACTATTATAAACTAGTATAAAGCTGATGTTGACACGCTAGTGATCTAACGCGTCTTTGTAAGTACAATACTCTCAACATGTTTCATCTTTTTTCTTCTTTAGCTTTGAACTTTTAGTTAAAATACACTCATATGATTCGCTTTATGCAAATTCATAACATTAGTTCAAAGCTCATTAATCTTACTATCAACATGTAAATGATATAAAAACAAGTTACATAATTTAAACTTAAAGTTGAAATCAGAAATTTCAGCTTCAGTCAAAATTAGAAGTTGAACTCAGAAATTTCAACAGCAGAATTAGAATTCAAAATCAGCAATTTCAATAAAATTAAAACAAAAGAACATGAACGCGTTACTCTTGACTAACTCTTTACTGAACTCATCATCAGAATTGAAATCAGAAATTTCAGCAAAACTTGAACTCAGAAAGTTTGATTGAAATCAGAAATTTCAACAGTAACATCAGAATTTCTTGATCAGCAATTTTCTACTCATATCATGATTAGAAGCTCAGAATCAGCGAGCATTGCTCACTACAAACTTCAAAATGCTAGAAAAGAATCAGTTTTATCACAGAATTGAACAGTATCAGAATCAGAAGAAGAAGATATAAATGCATCATTGAATACAGAAGAAAAAAACATGAACATGTTACTTTTTGATCATGAAATGATCAAGATCAGCATCAGCATTAAACTGAATGCTTGAATAAATACTTATGAAGCAGACAACATTATTGTCTTTATTAAGTACATATGTCAACAGCATAACATTAAAATCAAGATTTACAATGACATGATTCAGATGTTAAAAGATGTCAACAAGATAAACATCACATTGAAGACTAAGCAAACGCGTTTGCAGAAAGAAATGAAAGACAAGAATGTAATTATACCTCATTTAAAAACTGCATTAAGTCAACAAAGCACTTTAATCTCTAAAGTCAATTTTTAAAGTTAATTCAGTTATCAAACTCTTCACTGTTTGAAGATTCATTGCAAAATGTAAACAATTAACTATCATAAATGCAAAATAAGTTGAAGATAAACAAGAATTACTTTTCTATTGAAAAATTAAAGATTGTTTACATTGAAAGTTGAGTCAGTGAAGCTGCAATTAAGCACATAGCATCATGAATGAAAAATATGTCTTTGAATCTTTTTTTAAAAGTTGAAGAAGTACTATTAATCATTAATAAAATGTATAATAATTTCAATTATCATCACATGACTCAACAACAATACTTAAAACTGTATTAAAACAAGATTTTCTTTTATGAATTTTGAATGAAATTTCAAAGATTCAGCGCAGAATTAGAATACAATAATGAGACTTTACTAAATGATCTTCAGCATAAGATTAACTCAGATCTTCAATAAGTAATGCTCAATAAATGAATCATGAACTTGAATGAGTTTATTAACATTTGCATAAAAGTCAATGTTAAATTGATTGAATTGAATGCTCAATCAATTATTAAAGCATCAATGATTTCAGCTGCTTACTTTGTCACTAACATATAATCTGTTCAACTTATGTCATTAATCTTTGCGTGAAAGAAATCTGAAATATCAAATTTCAATCTCAGCAAGAAAAAGTTATTAAAGAAAGAACTTTGCTTCAAATGCAAGAAGACAAAACATAAAGCATATGAATGCTTTGAAATGACTTAAGTGCATGAAATCATTGCCAATTTGAAAAATGATCTGCTTTCATTAAAGTAGTGACTGAAAATAATGTACTCATATTTTGTTTCATCAGCATGTCTGATGATTCATTTAATTTCAAGTCATTTATTGTTGATGTTATCTTGAATAGTTTAAGAAAGATATTCAAATTTCTCACTTTGATAAATATTAAAGTCATTGACATGACTTTCACTAATGAATCTTTGATGTCAGAGCTATGTGAATGCTTTGATATTTAATCAATATCGCTGTCAAAATTAAAGTTAATTCAATCATATAATGAAATTTCTGATTGAAAGTCAATTACATATGCTTTGTATACATTAATCATGATACAAGAACATAAGAATGAAATAATGTTTTTATTAATAGCTTGTTTAAATCAGCATAAGATAATCATTGAAAATCTTTGATTGAAAAGAAATTAAATTTTGATAAATTTTGCAAATAATTGATTAATATCATTGTTGAAGATTTGAACATTGAAATTTACTGTTTCAAAAGCAAGCAGTCAATCAGCATTTTACAGATTTGAATCAAGCAAAATATGTGAAATGAAATGAAAGAACTTAAACTTAATTGTTACATTAATGATCATATTTGTCATGATGTCAGATCATCAACTCAATTTAAAACATAAATCATTGATATTTTAAATAATCTTGATTCATTGAATTTGTTTTGCAGTTCAATGAATCAAGTCATCAATCTAGTCATCATCATCTTAATTTAGTCTCAGCAATTCTGTTTTAATCATCTCAGTCATGTGCACAGATCTCTGCAATCTTAAGTCATAAAACTATTGTTTAGTCTTAATTCTGCTCAATTCATGTATATAGAAGTTGAGTTCTTGTTTTTTTCTTTCATTCTTTGTCTTTCATCTTGTACATTATTTAATGTATTGTCTTGTATCTAAATTCTATTAAAGTAATAATAATATCAGTCTTTTATATTAATAGTATCTTTAGTTTAGTTCAGTCTTTGACATTATGAAAGATTTACACTTTCTGCAACATTTTCATATGTTGAAATCTCATCTAGTTATTCTTTCGCTCAAATAAAGTCGTTTTACAATCTTTTGATCGATGATGAGCATGCTGTTAAACAGTTCGCTTAAAGTATGATCGAAAATTCAGTTGAGATCTTTCACGTAATGCAAGAGCTTCAAAATCAAGTTCAACAACATAATGTTATTATTTCATCTTTGTTCATCATTTTCAGTTCTTCAGTTTATATAGAGTTGAATTCTCAGTCTTTTACGACGATAGCTCAAATAATTCAACAAATCTTGAACAATCAATCTTTTCTTGTCGTTCATCTCTCTGCAAACTTTGTCGCTGTCTTCATTGCTTCTAAATTCAAGAAGCTTCTTGACATATCTAAGTATGAGAGAAACAAAGATTGATTGAATGCATGAAAGCAGAGTCTGATACAGTGCATGAACATGAATGATGATCATTACTTCTTTCATCAAGTCAAGACCATCTATGTTGAGTCACGACTCATCATAGATAAGAAAACTCACAATTTAATGAATCAATATCAAGTCAATGATCTTTATATCATTTTCATCTTTGCAGATTGACAACATAAGTTGCATTATTGCTGCAACAACTTTTTCAAGACAGAAGATGTTCATTTATATTTTTATGAAACTTTGAAGCAAGACATGAATAACTTTGTTGACTACTACAATTTCTTTTATCAAAAGAAAGAATGTTCTTTGATGAAAGATTTCTCATTGATTGACTGTTTGAAGCACAATGTCAATTATTTCATTCAAGTCATCATCTTCTTCTGACAAAATCTCAATGAAATTCAATCATTCATCTTTTATTAATGAGTTCAAGCATTTTTTGACATCAATGAAGAGTTTCAGCAGCTTAAACATCATCAATCTCACTTCATTTTCATCATAATTTCATTCATCAAAGTCAAGAACATCTTTGCATCAACTAGTAATTCTTTGAATTCAAAGATCATCATTTCTGTGACTGTTATTTCAACAGTATCTTCATCTCTTTCTTTCTTGTTTCTCAATGAGTTAATGAATTTAAACTTCATCATTATCATCATTCAAAATAAGATTCTGATCGTTTCTGAAATCAAGAAAATTTGCAACAAGTGAAAGCTGTGTTACTATTGCAAGTTGCAACATTCAAGTAAAATCACTAAAGAATGCTTAAATAAGAAGCTCTTCACTTTGCATATCATGAACATTTATGACAGTGATATTGTCAGTATAAATGAAGAAGTCTCGCTGTTTGCAAGAAAAGTTTAGTTTCTGAGCTAGGTTACGCTCAGAAATCTGTATACATATCATCTTGTCTACTAGTCTCAATCTTTTCACTCTCACTTCAGTCATATAGAAAGTTTTCTGCTAAATCTGTCTTGAAACTCTTTGAATTCAATTTGATATTTAAAGATAGTCATATGATAGTATTTTGTATTCTATGTCAAGCTCAATCTAAAGTTCTCACTCTCGCTCTGATTGATAGTGAAGTCTTTGCTTATGTCTTTATGAATAAATTCTTCGCGTAACAACATCATCTTCTTTTGCATTAATTAATTCACTCTCGCAGACTTTAAGAATTTGATGATCAAGTCACTTTAATCAATGACATTATTCATGTCATTGAAATCACAATAATTCTTGATGAACACATCAAAAAACTATTCTTCTATGTCATTGAATTAAATCAATATTTCATCATCATGAGTTTATCATGACTTCATCATCACGTCATTGATGTCAATTTTGAACACAATATTCTCATCTTATTTTTCTTCTTCTGTCTTAATTATTGTTGCTCATCTCTCATCAAGATCTATGATCTTAATCAACAAGAAGAAAATTTCTCATTTGAAGTTAACAAAGTAGCTTTCTCTCAATGTCACTCTTAATTCATTCACAAGAAGCAACTCAGTTCATGAATTGTTCACAAGAAGCAATTCAGTCTACAGATTGCTCACAAGAAGCAATTCAGTTTACAGATTATTCATAAAAAGTAATTCAGTACTTAGTTTGCTTATAAGAAGTAATCTAGTTTCTCATTCATTGAAAAGAAGTAACTATGTTTTCAGTTTGTTTGCAAGAAGCAATCTAGTTTCTCATTTGCTTGAAAGAAGCAATATAACTCTTTGTTTGCTCACAAAAAGTCAACTAATACTCAGCTCATTCACAAGAAACAAACTTCATTCAATCTTGTTTCTCATCTGAAACAAGAAGCTTTTAATTGTATTTTTTAAGTCATTCAAAAAGAATACTCATCAAAAATCAAGTGTTGAAATTCTTTCTTCTTTAGAACTTCTGTTGTTTCTCAAGCAGATCAATTCAATCAATCTTTTATACAACTTGACATAGTTGAGTTGAAAGTTCAAAGCTTTGATCATGCTGCTCATGTCAAAGATATTGAAGTGTTTAGCGTCATTCTAAAGAAAATTAATGTCTTTTTGAATCTTGAGTTAATCTCATTTTCTAGTCTGAACTCTGATCAATCAAAATTGCATCACACAACTTTGACTATCTGTTCAAAGAACAGCTTAACTCTTGCTCAGTTTTTATCTCATTCTCAAGACAGTACATATGATAAGAATCATTGTCTGAATCTTCATTAAATGAAAAAGAAATTTCATTTGACTGCATTCACGACACAAGAAGATCTTGAAGTCTATCAACAAAGTAAGAACGTTGATTCAGTCACAATTCTATCATTCAGATATTTCAAGTTTCTAGATGTTTTTTTCAAAAAGAACGTTGATATCTTGTCTTTGCATTGAGTTCATGATCATGTCATACATCTTAAAGAAAATGCTCAATTCTCAATCTTCGCTTTGTACAACATGAGTCGTGATGAAATTCTAGAACTTCATCATTATCTGAATGAAAATCTGAGCAAAGATTTCATTCAAGTCAATCACTTTCAGATGATCATTTCTGTTCTCTTCATTAAGAAACTTAAAGAAGAACTTTGCTTCTGCGTGAACTATCAAGATCTGAACATTATCACAATCAAGAATCGATATTCTCTGTCTTTGATCTCAGAAATGCTGAATTGTCTAAGTTGAGCTAAAATCTTTATCAAGCTGAATATTATCTCTGCATTCAATTGACTTCAAATTAAAGAAGAAGATGAAGCTTTCATCATCTTTTGCACTTGATTTGAATTATTCAAGTATCTAGTCATGCTCTTCAATCTATGTAATGAGTCTGTCTCATTTCAGAAGTACATCAACAATACTTTTTGCAAACATTTAAATAAGTTCTGTACAGCTTATCTGAATGACATCTTGATCTATTTTGACAATAAACTCAAGCACAAGATTTATGTCAAGCTCATTCTGCGAAAGTTGCAAGAAGCAGAACTTCAGATGAATATAATCAAATGCAAGTTTCATGTCACTCAAGTTTCATATTTAGAATTGATAATCATCATCAAAAAAATCAAGATGAATTCTTTTAAGATAAACATCATTGTCAATTGACTCATCTTGATCAACGTTAAAGACATTCAAAGTTTTCTAGATTTCACAAACTTCTATAAAAGATTTATTTATGACTATAGTAGAATAACTATCTCGCTCACTCGTCTCATCAGAAAAGATGTACTCTTTGTCTGATTTCAGAAATGTCAGATTGCATTCAACATTCTTAAAAAAGTCTTCACTTTCAAGATTATTCTTTGTCATTATAATTCAGATCACAAGATTATGATAGAAATCAATGCTTCAAACTATGTGTTTGAAAACATTCTTTCTCAATATGATGAGAACAAGATTCTTCGTTCAATCATTTACTTTTCAAAGAAGCATAACTCAGTCAAGTGTAACTATGAAATCTATAATAAAAAACTCATGATCATTGTTTGCACTTTCAAGAAATGATGATCAGAGCTTAAAGACTTTATCTATTCTGTTGAGATGATCACGAATCATAAAAATCTTGAGTATTTCATGTCAGTTAAACAGTTGAGTCATCATTAAGCTCGTTGAAGTGAGTTTCTGTCTAAATTCAACTATCACATCGTTTATCATCTTGACAAGATCGATGATAAGTTGAATGCTTTAACACGTCGCTCAAAAGATCTTTTTAAGAAGAAAAATACATTCAATTCTTAACATCAATATCAACATCAAACAATTTTGAAAACTCATGTTTTAAACTTTAATATTATTAAGAATTTCGCTCTTGATGTTTTTAACATCAAAGTCATGAAGCTTCAGTCACAAATCATCATTCTAGATTCAGTTCAGTTATATTTGTTTTTAATTATCTCAGCATCTTTGCAAATTCTAGCTCTCATGAATCTAGAAATCAAAGAATTCAACGTTGAAAACATCAAGTCTCAGCTAGATTAAAACACTTTGAATCTTGATGAAGATTCTGCTGACATTCTCACTCAGACATTATGAAAGCAAATTGAAATCAATGATAAATTCGCAGTTCAGATAATCAAAGCACTTTGCAATGAAGCATGACATCACAACAAAATCTTTCTAGTCAAGTGTGAAGAACACGAGAATCATCTGTACTTTCAAGAAAGAAAGTATGTGCTCAACTCAAATAAACCACGTCTTTGTATCATTCAGCTCGCTCATGATAATGTTGTTGATGATCACTCAGAAAAAGCAAAAAGTTATAAACTAATCAATTGAGTTTACTGATGATCAAACATTTATAAGTATGTTCAACACTTCGTATGAAACTGTCATGTATACACACGTTTTAAGCTCTTTAGACAATAAACTCAAGAATGATTGCATTTTCTTTCAATTCTCGAACGTTGTTGATGTGATATCTTCATGAACTATGTAAATTCTTTATCGCTCAATATCTTCATGAGTATCACATATAGATATGTTTTAGTTTTCGTTAATTGTTTTATCAAAATGAGACATTTAGTTTTCATCACTTCTATGAAAGTTGAAGAAGCTATCAACTGCTTTTATGCTTATGTTTGAAAACATCATGATTTACTCAAGTTCTTTGTGTCTGATCAAGACACACAATTCATTTTCAATGTTTGAAAGCATATGTGTAAAATGCTGAAGATAGACATCAAGTTATTAACGACATATCACTTTGAAATCAATGATTAAATTGAGAGAATCAATACTATCATGAAGCATTATCTTCAAGACTTTGTCAACTACATGCAGAATGACTGAGTTAAGTGACTTTCTGAAGTTGAATTCATCATCAATAACACATCATCATTAATCACTTTAACATCATTCTTCTTGATCAATTCAAGTCAAAACTCACATTTAAACTTCAAGTCTTTTGAATCTTTGCTCAAGAATCTTATGTTTCAAGCTTAAGACAAGTTAATCAATGTCAAAAAGTTCATCAAGAAAATGAAGAAATTAACGAAGCATTTATGTGATGAGATGCTTATAGCTCAGATCATTTATGAATTCAATGTTAATCTCTTTCATCGTTCTTGTTCTAAATACTTCGTCGAAGATGAAGTCTGACTGAATGCTCACAATCTCAGCATCACTCATCTTGCTGTTAAGTTAAATGATCATAACGTTGATCTCTTCAAGATCAAGTGTGTCTTCAAGAATAATTTTCTGATCATCGAGTTAAATCTTTCAGCATTCATGAAGATTCATTCAATCTTTCATGTTGTCGAGAAATAAAATAGTGATGTGATATAGAGAGCTTCGAAAGCAACAGAGCGAGCATGAACACATGCAATGATGAATCTAGTAGATAGATAGATCTAGAAGATAGGCTAGATACAGATGACTAGATAGATAAATAGATAGATAGATATGTCTCTATGTAGATGTTCTCGTCTAGAAAAGAGGTGAAAAGATGAGTAAAAAGATGAAGAAGAAAACTTCGCTCAAGAAATCTCTATAAATGATAGTCAATATTCTCATGAACTCTGAAGATGTGACTCAATAGCTCTGCTCAAGAAATCTCTATGAATGATAGTCTATATTCTCATGAATTCTGAAGATGCAACTGAGTCATGCTCGAGAAACTTCTATCAATAGTAGCTAATATCTTCGTGAATTTTAGATGCAATTGAATCAATGCTGTTTCATGAGTCATCGAGAGATGAGACTTCGTCTCACAACATTCTTCTTTCACTTATTTAATGCTCGTCTCTTGAGCATCAATGTGACTCTTTTATGATACTAGCGAGGCAAAAGCGAAAAGCGAATAACGAAGATTGAAGTCACAGATGTAATTCAAACGAAGTTATAAGAAGCGAATATATTGAATAGCTAGTAGAACGATAGCTAAATGACGAAGTATTCAAGAGCGAAGACGAGATATATGACTAGTCAGTAGATTGATAGCTAGAGAGTGATATTTTCTGAAGCGAAGCTTTGAACATGACGAAAATGAATAGAGTCATAAAGATCTAACTCTAATCATTACACAGTGAACGCTAGTGAGTTCATTACATAATGATTAGAGCAAGCTTTGATCAGATGAGATAATAGTCACTAAATCGACGATAAATTGAGAACGACGAGATATATGAGAGCAACAAGATGTAAAGATGATCGCATGATCTTACAAGATAGTAGATGAGCTACTCTGTCACTGAATATTCAACTGTACGATTGAATGATGATTTATATGAGAGCGACGAAATGTTTTAGATAGTCGCATGATCTTACGAAGTAGTAGATGAGCTACTCTGTCACTGAATATTCAACTGTACAGTTTCTCATTTTCTTATTTCTTTCTTATTTTCTTATTTTTCTTACGAAACTATTTTATTTCTTACAAAATCATTTTCTTTCTTCTTTCTTATTTCTTATTTCTTATATATCAAAAATGAAAATAAAATCGAGCAATGCTAAAATTTGAACACATGATCTTTGCATTTGATAGATCTGAGTTTGCAAAATTCTGATTGACTATATTTATTGAATTCAGAAAGATAGTTTCGTCTTTGATCTTTGAAGAAATCGCTTTAAAGAACGTGATAATGAGACAGAGATAAAGAGCGAAATCGAGTATGTGAGCTTGAGAAAGATGCGTTGTCTTTGACTTTGCAACACATGTTCTTCTTCGCTGAGTCTATGAAACATGATGTATAAATTCTTCACGAATAAACACGACTTAATAAATGAGTCATGAGATGAGTTTTAAGATGAGTCACTAGAGAGAATTCTTGCAGATGAGTCACAAGATGAGAGAATAGAGAATAAGAGAGTAGATGAATCATGAGAAAGAGTTCAAGTAAATGATCTAGATGAGGAAAAAGAGACATTTCAAGTGAGCGTTCGACAAGAATTTTGAGCTGATGAGTAGCGAGATGAGCTACGAAATGAGTCATGAAAGAGATAGATACGCGACGAGAAATAAGATAAAGAAGCAGAGAGTCTTTGCTTGAGTTTTCAACGTAAATCTCTAGCATCTTGAGCAAACAATTGAGCAGGTGAGACAGAGACTGAAGTGAAAATCGAAGAGACTGAGAAAAGAGAAGCGATTTGAGCGTAGAATCGCTGCAAATTTTGAGCAGATGACGAGCAAGAGAATGAGCTTGTAAATGAAGTCAAAAATCTAGATGAAGAATGAGAGAAAGAAACAGTAAGCTTTCAAGCTGACAACTGAACGAATTCTCGAGTTTCTTGAACAGATGAAGCAGACGAAGAAGATGATCAAACTGAGAAAACGATAGACTTTTGAGCTGACAACGAGATGAATTTTCAAGAAACAGTCAAAGCAGATGAAGTCAAATTAGATCATTCAGATCAAACAAGCTTTATGATTTGTTGATGAGTCATTTCTCGCTTACACATTTAATGTATCTCATTTAAATCATCATCGTCATTGAATAGCTTTGAATGTCTCATTTCTTCTTGAGCTATTTCTTTAGCTTGAGTTTTCTTTTTAGTCTGAGCTTTCTCTTGATTCAGCTCTTTCTGAGCTTGAGCTTCGTTTAAATTCAGCTCTTCAAACATGATTTATCAATGTTCATGCAATTCAGTCTTTTGCTTCTTTGATAACTTCTTAAGCTGATCGAGCTGAAACTTCAATGTCTGAGCGATTCATCGATCATTTGAATGCAAAGTTTGAAGAATCTGTCTGCAAGCTCTTGAAGACAAGATCATCATCTGATCAAAGATCATCGACACGTTCATGTTCAGCTCGCTCAAGCTCATCAATGCGTTCATATTCAGCTCGCTTAAGCTGTTCATCAATGCATTCATTGTTGCAGAGATGAACGTGTCACTTTCTGTTGTTTCGTCACTGCTCTACTCAATATCATGAAAATGATATTTTTGCGTTGAGCTTCAATGTTGAGAGATAAAATAGTGATGCAATATAGAAAGCTTCGAAATCAACAGAGCGAGCATGAACACATGCAATGATGAATCTAGTAGATAAATAGATCTAGAAGATAGACTAGATACAAATGACTAGATAAATAGATAGATAAATAGATATGTCTCTATGTAAATGCTTTCGCCTAGAAAAAAGATGAAAAGATGAGTAAAAAGATGAAGAAGAAAACTTCGCTTGAGAAATCTCTATAAATAATAGTCAATATTCTCATGAACTCTGAAGATGCAACTCAATAGCTTTGCTCAAGAAATCTCTATGAATGATAGTCTATATTCTCATGAATTCTGAAGATGCAACTGAGTCATGCTTGAGAAATCTCTATCAATAGTAGCTAATATCTTCGTGAACTTTAGATGCGATCGAATCAATGCTGTTTCATGAGTCATTGAAAGATGAAACTTCATCTCATGACAATGTCATTCTTCTGAATTATATCACAAGTGACTTTCTTTTGAATCAACGTCAGAAATCTTGGAAATTCATTGTCATTAAGAATGACAAAAGATTCTGATATGTAAACAGCATATTAAACTTCAAACGTGATAAACATTATAATTCATCTTTGCTCAAGTATTATGTTGATTGAAAAGATCACTTTTCTACTTGAGAGTTTTTTCATCTTCTGAATAATTGTGAGCAAACACTTAATGAATATCATCTCATCAATTCTGTCGTCGAAGAATCACATGTACTGTTGTATGTAATATCTCAATGTTAATATCAAGAACTTTAAATTCAATCTTCATCATCTCAATTCAATCTTGATCTGACTCAGATCTTGTTTAAATCTGACTCAGACATTTTGTTTAAATCTGACTCAGATGTAACTCAAATGTATTTTAGTTTCATTTGTGCATCATTATATTAAACTGCGTTTCGTCTTTCTCTTACTCAGATCTGACTCAGATCTTGTCTAGATTTAACTCAGACATTTTGTTTAAATCTGATTTAGATGTAATTCAAATATATTTTAATTTCTGTGCATCATAATATTAAACTGCATTTCGTCTTTTTCTTACTCAAATCTGACTCAGATTTTGTTTAAATTTAACTCAGACATCTCATTTAAATTTGTTTCAGATGTGATTCAGATGTGTTTTAATTTCTGTGTATCATCACGTTAAAATGTGTCTTATCTTGTCTCACTTTTCAAACATCTTGCTCAAATTTAACTCAGATGTGACTCAGATTTATTCTAGTCTCATCTGTGCTTCATCACACTAAAATGCATTCATATCAATTCTTATTTCATTTCAATCTTCGTCTTTAATTCTTCTTTGTCTTATCTTGTTTCTTCTCATTGTTTTGCAGAAGCTCAGTCTTAAAGAGAAAAGTTACTGTTATGATGTCAAATCATTAATTCAATTTAGAACATAAATCATTGATATTTTAAATAATTTCAATTCATTGAATCTGTTTTACAGTTCAATAAATCAAGTCATTAATTTAGTTATCATCATTTTAATCTAGTTTCAGTAAACTGATCGCATCAAGTCGAGTTGAATTTTTTTTGAAAAAGTGTCGAGTCGAGTTGAGAAGTTGAACTCAAGCACTCGAGTCGAATTGAGAAGCTTGATTCGACAATTTGACTCGAAAACTCGACTTGACTCGACAAGATATTAGATAGATGTAAATAGCTTGATCAAACAGTCTACATGATTTCTCTTCATGACTTTCTATCATGTTTTCTCGTCATGACTCTCTATCAAAGTCAAACGATCTTCATGTTTTCCCGTCATGTTTCTCGTCATGTTTTTCTTCATGTTTCTCTTTATGTTTCTCTTTATGTTTCTCTTTATGTTTCTCTTTATGTTTCTCGTCATGACTTTCTATCAAACCTTTCTACCAAACAGTCTTCATAATTTCTCGTCATGACTTTCTATCATGACTTTCCTTCATGACTCTTCTTCATAGCTTCTCTTCATGACTTTTCTATCATGACTTTTCTATCATGACTTCTCTTCATGACTCTCTATCATATAGTCTTCATGTTTCCCGTCATGACTTCTATCAAAAAGATAATGCAAAAAGATAATGCAAAAGCAAAAAACCGGAAAAATTTCTATATTTAGCTCTCTTGACGTCAAGCTTGAATTCTTGACGAATCGAGTCGAATTGATTCAATTCTCAGTCGAGTCAAGTCACGTTGAATTGAAAATATGAGTAACTCAACTCGAGTTGAGTTGAAAATGTGAGCAACTCGACTTTGAATCGAGTTAGATTCAAAATGTCAACTCGAAACTCAACTCGATGATCAGTCTAAGTTTCAGCAATTCTGTTTCAATTATCTTAATCATGTGCGTGAATTTTTGCAATCTTAAGTCATAAAACTACTGTTTAGTCTTGATTCTGCTTGATTCATGTATATAAAAGTTGAGCTTTCATTCTTTTCTTTTACTCTTTATCTTTCATCTTGTACATTATCTGATGTATTGTCTTGTATTTAAATTCTATTAAAGTAATAATAATATCAATCTTCTATATTGATAGTATCTCTAGTTTAACTCAGTTTCTGAAAATCTTAAAGAGACTCATGAATCAGAAATCAATGAATCAATTCATTGAATTTATATTCAAATGAAAGCAAAGCACTTAAATTTACTTTAATCAACTTCAACTTTTTTAGTCAATGAAAGTAAAGAAGATTGTTGATATTATCATGATTGAAGTTGCTATGTATTAAACTTTAGTCAAGAATAAAAAGATCAAGATTTTCTTCTTGATCATTAACAAAATCAATAAAGTGCTTAGCTCAGTTAAAGATTTCGCAAAACTGAATGAAATAACATTAATCATGTTATTAAATGAACTGAAAAAGAAGCTTTCAATCATTTATCATGACTTTCTGAATGTTTTCAATAGAGAAAAGATAACTCATTTGCCTTCACATTAATCATATAATCATAAGATTGAATTAGAAAACGAGAGTCAACTCTTTAAAAGTTGATTGTACTTTATATTGAATCACAAGCTGCAGAAGATCAAAGAGTACTTAGAAGAGAATTTGAAGAAGAAGTTCATCATACTCAGCAAAGTTTCTTTAGCTTTATCAATACTATTTGTTAAAAAGAAAGATGATAGTCTTTGCTTTTGCATGAACTATTGAAAACTGAATGCTTTGATTAAAAGAAATCGTTATTTGATACTTTTGATAAACGAAGTATTAGCTTGAATTCAAGACAGTAAGTATCTGATTTAACTTAACATAATCATCACGTTCAATAAACTGCGCATGAGTTCAGAAAGCGAGAATTTAACTACTTTTATTACTTTCTTCAACATTTACAAGTATAAAGTAATGCTCTTTAAATTAATCAATGAATTTGCATTCTTTCAGCATTATATCAACAATGTGTTGTTTGAATGTCTGCATAAATTCTGTCAGACATACTTGAATGATATTCTCATTTATAGTAAGACATTGAAAAAATATAAAACTCACGTAAAAGAAGTGTTAAACAAGCTTTATGAAGTCAATTTACAAATAAACATAAACAAGTGTAAATTTAAGATTCAGAAAATCTCGTTTCTTGAACTACTAATATTCATCAATGATCTGCAAATGAATTCTTGAAAAGTAAATGTAATTTGAAACTGAAAAGTGTTGTGATCATTGATTCATATGCAGATCTTCATTGACTTCTGCAATTTCTATCAATGATTCATCAAGAACTTCTTAAAGATTGCTTGATTCATGATGAAGTTAACTCAAAAAAATTATTTCTTTGAATAAACAAAGATTTGTCAGATAATTTTTAAAGAACTGAAGTAACAAGTGATAACAGCTCTCATTCTAAAACATTTTGACTTAATCAGAAAAGTTATTCTGAAAACTGACTTTTCAAACTATGTCAATGATGAAGTATTGTCTTAGTATAATGATGAAGAAATTCTACATTCAATAATTTTTTATAGCAAGAATATAATTCTCGCAGAATGCAACTATAAAATTTATGATAAAGAACTGCTGATCATTATTTGCTGCTTGAAGCATTGATGTTTTAAATTGAAATATACTGATATTTTGATCAAGATCTTTATTGATCATCTGAATTTAAAGTACTTTATGATCAGCAAAGAATTAACTCAATAACAAGCTAAATGAGCTGAAAAGTTATTTGAATATAACTTTCAAATTATTTATCAGTCAGAAAAACAGAAACTGAAAGTCAACGCGTTGACTTAAATATTAAATGTCAAGTCAGTTTAAATAAATGATAATAAAAAGCTTTATTAACATCAAATGTTATTATTTGAAAGTAAATTCAATCTGCAATCAATTGAAGTTAATCAAGAATCTGATCAAGATCTGATTCAAATCTTGCTTAGATTTGACTCAAAATTTAACTCAGATTCAAAATTTGAATTGAAAGTTAATTAAAATTCAATTGAAAAGATGATTTTTATTTAAGATCAGATTATAGTTGAAAATCAAATGAATCAACTATGTATTGATATTTGAACAGATATGAAACAAAATCAAAAAACTTGTCAAGATATTGATTTAAACAATTATCAAGTACTTAATGAAGTACTCTGAAAAGATGATAAACTATGAGTCTCTCAGTCAGAAATCACTCAATTAATAAGAAAAGCATGTGATTTTTCAATTAATGATCATTCTGACATGAATTAAACGTTAAACTTGCTTAAATGATCATATTGCTGATCAAAGATGAGAACTACAATCAAGTATTACATTCAAAACTGTTACATTTGTCATAAATCAAAGACATCAAGAGATAAAATCAATGAATTGCTAAAGTCATTACTCATATCAAAACAATGATGAAAAAACATATTCTTAAACTTTATTATTAATCTATCAGAAAGTGAAGAAAGTAATGTGATTTTGACAGTAGTGAACAGATTGTTCAAAGAACATCACTATATTTCATGTTAATCAGATGACAAAGAAATTACAGCAGAATAAACATTTAAGCTTCTGTTAGTATGAGTCTTTTGCACACATAAACTATCAAGATCAACAATGTTTAATCATGATTCTCAGTTCATATCAATTGTTTGAAATTCTTTATGTTTGAAACTTAATATCAAGATGAAATTGTTTACAGACTATTATTTACAAATAAATAATTAAACAGAAAGAACAAATCAAGATGTGAAATGATATCTACAAAGTTATTACTCATACATGCAAGATGATTGATTCATCTGATTATTCATAACTGAATTTGTTAATAACAATGCTATCTCATCATTAATTGAACAGTCAGCATTCTTTCTGAATAAGAACTTTTACTTTCATATGAACTTTAACTTGAATTCAACTAAATATGAAATTATTCATGCTAGAATTAAAGTAAGTAAAGTAAAAAATATTTTCAAGCATATAAAATGATTATTAGCATTGATCAAGTAAGCACTAGCAAAAGTCAGAGTTACAATGAAGAAACAGATTAACAAGCATCAAAAGAAAATAATTTACAAGATAAATGACATAATGTTTCTGAACTTAAGAAACATCACTACTTCAAGATCTTTCAAGAAGCTTGATGATAAGATGCTGAAATCTTTTAAGATTTTCATCATGATAGAAAAAGTATATTAATTGAAACTATTATTGACAATGAAGATTCACAATGAATTCTCATTGAATCTGTTACGATTGAACTCTGAAGATTCATTGAAAGAACAATGTAATGAATTATCAAACTTTATAATCATTGAAGATAAAAACGAATGAAAAGTGAAGAATTGTCATGATGAATTGACACATAGAGATTAAATCAGAGACTAAAGTCAGAAACTGAGTTAAAGATCAGATCTGAGTTAGCTCTGAAACTCTATGACTTTGTCAAGACATCATTTAGACTACGTCATATCTTCAACTTAATATGTCATAAGTTATGTCATGCTCAACTTGATAATGCTTGACAAACTCTCTATAGTCGATTGATTCTCTCAAGTTATTGAGAACTTCTTAATAATTAGCTCTATTATAATATATATTCATTCTGTGTCTGTTTAAAATATCACATTGTTATATCACTTTTATAAATCTCATTTATTCATTTAGTAAATTTGATCATCACAATTTTAATTATTTCAAACTCTTTTTAGAAGTGATGATTTGATATTGAAGCATGACAACAGCAACGCGATCACAACAGAATTGAAATGATGATGTCTTAATCTTATAAAACATCATATCAGAAAATGAAGAAGCAGAAAATGAACTCTCTCTTGATATTAATGAACAGCTGACATGAGTAATGCTTTAACGTGATGAACTGCAAAAGAAACAAAAGTTAACAGTTATTTGATCAGAGATTGAAACTCTGCAAGTCGTTGAAACGATGAAGAAAAGTCATCAAGTTTTCACTTAAGCTCTCATGAAGAATTTGAATGATTTACACATCGTCTTCATAATGTTGATGATGACAAAACAAAGTCATCACAAGATTGTTTTACAAAAGCGAAGATTCTCAATGTCTTTGAAGAAGTATCATGACAAAATCATAAGAAAACATAGAAAGTGAATTTGCAATGTCAAAATCTTATTTCAAAATATCTTTTGACATTTTGAAAGTAATGAGAAAAAGATTTTGTACTGCATAATCTATTTAAAGAGTGAATCAAAGAAACTTTGATTTGATCATAAAGAGACTATGTTTGCAGCTCAGCAGACGTGATTTAATTTTATCAACTTTCTTCTGAATTTAATTGAGAATTCAATGAATCGAGACATAGACGTGACTTAGCAATACATGAACATATCATAATGTTCAAATCAGATGATATGAATGTTTGCAACTCATTTGAGCATTCTGAAACATCAACTTTCGTTGTATAGTAATGAGCATAAGTGAGCTCATTTATTCATTAAGTTGAGATTTGAGCTGCATGTGATCATTACTAATGTGCAGTCAATTTCTATCACACGAAATGCATTAATTGATCTTGTTGCTTGATTGAAAATAAATCTGCGAAAAAAACACGTCTTGTCATTGAAATGATCTTAAGATGAGAACTTGCATGATTGAGATAAAATCAACAAGAAGACTTATTTAAAGCGAAAGAAATTTCATTGATTAACTAAATTCAACTCTTTATCAAAGATGAGTTCACATGCTTCATTACATTATAGCAAGAATTTGTTCAACATAACGTGCTATATATGCAATTGAAAGAATCATTATCTTATTAATTGTAAAGATGAAAAGATCAAGAATAAATCAAAAGAACTTGATGTAAATCAAGTATTCATTGATTTAATGTCACATATGAATTATTTCAAGATTTCAAAAAAAGACAAGCTCTTGATGAATGCTTTAAATCATTGAGAGAAAAACAAAAAGTTCTCTTCATAAAGACTTTTATATATAAAGAGCATGTAATTCAGAAAGATCAAAAGATAGAAATAAAGATTTACATGAATATCAACATCAAGATGAACGTGATTAGTCAATGTTTCATTATCAAGCAAGATATATCATTGTTGAACGTTGATCTTTCAAGATTTATCTGAATGAATGATCAGAATGTCTATTGTTATGACGTTTATAAGATGTGTTATCGACTGAGAAACAGCTGAAACATAGAGAAAAAAGATATAAGTATCTTCTATGCTATTGACAAGAAAGAATCTCTTTTAATTCTAAGTATATCAAGTATGCAATTTGAGTGTATTTGAATAGACATGATTACAAGAACATGATGTTTCAACGTGAATAAACACGCATTTAAGTTGTTCTTTGCACAAGTATTTGCAAAAGCTCTACAAGATGAGTTTACTGTGTATGTTCTTGTCATGATCAACATTGTTGAAAAGTCAATTATTGAACATCAAGTGAAAACAATGAATAACATGATGAGTTGTATCACAAACATACTTAAAACGCAAATTTTACTCATTGAATTGAAAGAGTATGAAGATGTATTCTTGACAGAAAGTGCAGACAAACTGTTTTTGCATGAAGATCATGATTATGCAATCGAAATCACTGCAGAATCATCATATGAATCATTGTATAATTTGTCAAACACAGAGTTAACGACTTTAAGACAGTATTTAAACAATATTTTAGTGAAAGAATGAATTAAGCACTTCATCAGCTCAACTAACACATTTATTCTATTCATTTTCAAAAAGAATGATAGTTTTTATTTATGCATGAATTATCGAGATCTGAATAAAATCACTGTCAAAAATCATCATTCACTGTCTTTAATTAATGAAACTTTAGACAGACTCAGTAAAGTCAAGCAGTTCACTAAGTTAAATCTGAAGAATGTTTATCATCATCTCAGAATTCAATGTGAAGATGAGTGAAAGACAATGTTTTGTACTCATTATGATCACTTCAAATATATGATCATGTCATTTGATTTGATCAATACATCTGTCATCTTTCAAACTTATATTAATAAAATCTTGACAGAGCTTTTAAATGACTTTTGTGTTGTTTATCTGAATGACATTCTAATCTTCTTCGTAAAGAAGACTGATCACATAAATTATGTGAAGTAAATTCTCAAGAAATTAAGAAAGTTCAAGCTATATGCTAGCTTAAAGAAGTGTGAATTCTTCATCACTAAAGTGAACTTTCTAGAATTTGTCATATTCACAAAAAACATTTTGATGAATCTAAGTAAAGTAAACATCATCAAAACATGACTCAGATGGAAAATGTATTAAGAAATACAAGTTTTTCTGAGATTTGTCAATTTCTATCGACGTTTTATACATCATTACTTTCAGATAGCAGAGTCTTTAACAGAATTGTTGAGAAATAGTGTAAAAGATGTAAAAATAAGCTCATTCATATGATTGAACAAAGTGAAACAAGCTTTTAATCAGCTTCGTGACGTCTTTATAAAAGCATTTATTCTAAGACACTTTGACTCAGAGTAACATATACACATTGAGATTGATGCATTCAATTATGCAGTCGCAAGTATTTTGTCTCAGTCAGATGATGAAGATCAGTGACATTTAATTGTATTCTGATTCAAAATGATGATAGATGTTAAAAGAAACTATGAGACATATGATCAGAAACTTCTAGTCATAGTAGCGATGTTTAAACATTGACAACACTATGTGAAAGACAATTATCATACTGTTGAAGTTTTGACTGATCATAATAATCTGAAGAGTTTTATGAACGTTCGAGAGTTAAACAAAAGACAAGTCAGATGAACCATGAGATTGTTGATCTGCAACTTTGAAATAGTACATAGATCAGAAAAGACAAATTCAATCAATATGTCATCAAGACGATTTGATTATAAGAATAAGAACATTTCTGCGAATTGTTTGCTGTTCATTCTGCAGCAAAAGCTGACTAGAATAGAAAGCTTAAATAACTTTATATTCATAGTGATCAGAGAATTATACTGTATACGAGTGATTAACGATGTTGAGAAGACGTTTGTTCACAGTATAAGTATGAACAGATATTCAGCAGAACATGTCAAAAGCAGATTGCAAGATGAAATTTACTGTACATGAGTGATTAATGAAGTCAAGAAGATGTTTGTTCACAGTGTCAATGAAAACATGAGTACATGTTCAGCAATGCATGTCAGAAGTATGCTGCTGAAAATCATAACTTTAGCAGTGTGAGAAATGCATCTAGACGAAGTACATTTCTCAAGAGATAGAATTTCTCAATTCAAATCAACAACTTCAAAAAACACAGATGTTGAAACGTTGACTCATAAAGATTGCAACGTAGCTGAGAAACAGCTTAATTTTGTTGCTGAAACTGTTGATTGCAAACAACTCATTTCACATGCAATTGTCAAAGTATTGACAATTCATGAAATGATATACAACTTCAGTAGTAAATTCATAGTCAAGCTCATCAAGATCTTACAGCAAGAAGATGAATTTACTGTGAAATTAAGAGCAGATGAAACGACGAGTATACAAAAGAATGATGTCAAAGCTTGAACATTGAATAATCAAGAAATGATAAAGTACAATGAATTATTGTATGTTTCAGAAGATTTTTCTGTCAGAGAAAAGCTGTTGAAACGTCATCATGATGATTTGTTAGTGAGACATTTTGATGCTGACAAGATCAGTAAGCTATTAGATTGCAAATATTACTGAAAAAGTATGATTAAGAATGTTAAAGAGTATATAAATACTTACGACATTTGTCAAAGAATAAACATGAAACATTATCTATCATATGATGAGTTGAGATCATTATCTCAACTCACAGATTCATGAAAAGAAATCACTATGAATTTCATAACAGATCTGTCATCTAGTAAATAAAAAGAAGTCGTGTATGACTTGATTTTCATGATAGTTAATCACTACATGAAGATGATGCATTATCTGTCTACGAAGAAAATTCTGACTGTCGTAGAGTTAACAGAGTTGTTCTTCAAGAAGATTGTTCTAAGATATGAAATTTCAAGTGACATAATTATCAATAAAAATAGTTTATTTATTAATGCATTCTGATCAGAGATCTGTTATCATGTCAAGATGAAACAATGACTAAGCATTGCTTTTCATTCGCAAACAAATGATCAAACAGAATGATAGAATCAAATGTTGAAACATTATTTAAAAGTGTATTGTTTTGAAAAGCAAAACGACTGAGCTACACTTTTACTCATAGTTGAGTTTGTTTATCATCAGACGAAGCACGCTTCGTTGAGCTGTAGTCTCTTTAAAATCATGTATGACTATGAGTCAATCTTTGATATATGCATTGAGAATGATGCTATGAAAGAAGAAGTGTCAGCAGCAAAAAAAACATGTTGAAATGCTGCAAGATGTGCAAAACACGTTGATGCAATGATGATAAAATGTGATTGATGCTCAGACAAAGTACTATAATTGAAAATATAAGTTTAAGTTCTTTAATATTGATAATTTAATCATGTTATCAGCAAAAAATCTGAAGCAGAAGAAGTCAAGCAAGAAATTATCAAATAAGATGATAAAGTTCTTTCATATACAAGAACTTATAAACAAGCAGATGTATTGTCTTGATCTTTCAATCATTTATAGAGTTTATTCTGTCTTTCATGTATCTTTTTTAAAGTCATAAAATCGTAGGCTAAATGATGACTTTATACTCGATTATTTCATACTTAAGCTTATTGATGATGAGTAAGAATGAAAGATAGAAAAGATTCTACAAAAGCGAAAAAGAAAGAAAATTTTATATTATAAAATATAATGAAAAGAGTATTTTATTGAATATGATTAATGAATATTAAGCAAAGATATGAAAGATGTCTTGAAGCTTATAAAAGCTTTTGAAACAAGATTGAAACATGAATGAAAAGCATAATCACTCACTTTCAAGCATAAACTCATTATTAGAAAAGAAGAATCACTGTATCATGATAGTTTTGTCTTTTAATGAAACGATCACATATGTAAATCAACAGATAGAAGAAAAAAGCGCAAAGATGCTCAAATGCGCTCGATAAGAAAGCATAATCAGCACAACACAATAAACATCATGCAATCATCACTTCATCAAACATCTTTCACACAAAGCAAGATTGCAAACTTCTTCTTTTCTTTCATTGTCAGATTTATATTAAAATGTGAAAACAAAGATTTGAAAGATAATAAATTGTGTCAAAATATATCAGAACAATTAAAAATGCTGACAAAATAATATATAATTGAAATTGAATGTATTGCAAAGCGCTTTACATTCAGAATTTCTCTAACAATGTCATTGATAATTATCATCTTTTTGAGAATGAGCTTTTGAATCTTTAAAGACTTGAGTTTATGAACTTTCTTGAAACAATTCTTCACATGAGTTGCTGTTATCAACTTCTTGTAAAGAATTTTCTGATGAGCAATGAATGTCTTCAAAGCAATGTTCTCTTCTTCATTCTCAATTGCACTATCATGAATATTTTGCAAATAAAAGAATTCATTGATAATTGAAATGCAAATGTCGAGAATTTAGACATCAAATCATGAGCATTTAGCAAATGTATCAGATAAGTATATTTATTGTGATACAGAAATTCTCATTACTCGCATAGCGAGCACACTTCTTGTACATTGTCTTTCTTTGAAAGATGACATCACATCACAATGTTTTATTCTCGATGTGTAAAACTTGAGCACACTTTATATAAATCATTCTATCTAGAATTTTAAGATCAGCAGCATTTCTCTTGCTTATTTTCACAATTGACAGCTGAAAAGCATCAATAATGACATCAAGAAGTGAGATAAGTAAATCTCATTATCATTTTTCAATTTCGTGAAGTCTGTGAATTTGACAAGATCATTGATGAAGCATTAATAATCATTTCTTCTTTCATCATCTTTCACATTTTCTCTTCAATAGTTGAGATGTACTCAAAAGTTTGAATAGTAGAAACAATGAGCTTTGAGTCAAAATTTGATGATGTTTGCATCATCATGAGTGATTCAGCATCAGCAGCATCATGATCATCATGTCTGATCAATGTCTTTTGAGCAGACTTATAATACTGTTAATTGCAATAATAGTCGTGAAATTTTAAGTTGTAACATTATTTACTTTTGTAATAATCTTGACTTAAGCATCAGTTAACTTCATCATTTTACAACTTTCTTTGAACATTGCTGCACATTCACAACTCATGATCTAGATCTTTTACTTTTACTATACAAATATACTTAAAGTTTATTAAAAGTAATCATACAATGATAAAAATATGATCATGATTGAAAAAAGATGAAGTTGAAGAATATAAGAAGTTGAAAGAAACTAAAAGAATAATAAACAAATCAACAATTATTATTTATTCTTGTTTACATTCTATCATTTCAACAACATCATTTACTTGAAAGATAAACAATGTTTATGTGTTATTTACATGTCATCATTGTTGTCATCTACATCAATTACACATCACATATACTATCTATAATGTCATTTATATGCATTATAATTGAAGATGAATCATCATTCAATTAAAAGTTTCTCTTTTTCTTATTTTCTCACAGAGATTTGAAGATTTTTATTGAAAGCTTCTAGAGTGAATCAATGAATGCACATCATCATTTATCAAAGTAAACAAAGACATTAATTATTGAGATCAAGAATAAACTCACTTAGAAGAGAAAACAATTGTCATGATAAATTGATACATAAAGATTAAATCAAAGACTAAAGTCAAAGACTGAGTCAAAAATCAAATCTGAGTTAACTTTGAAATTCTATGACTTTGTCAAGATATCATTTAGACTACGTCATATCTTCGATTTAATATGTCATGAGTTATGTTGTGCTCAACTTGACAATGCTTGACAAACTTTCTATAGTCGATTGATTCTTTTAAGTTATCGAAAGCTTCTTAATAATTAACTATATCATAATATATATTCATTCTGTGTCTGTTTAGAATATCACATTGTCATATCACTCTTATAGATTTCGTCTATTCATCTAGTAGACTCAATCATCACAAGAATATACTGAACTTCAGATACTACAAATAAAATAAATGACTTCAATATCATGTCAGTTGAAAAGAATACAACGTTGATCTACATTGATACAACGTTGATGAAAGTGAATTTAAAGAATGTTTGAAAGTCATGAATGACTTTCATGAATAATATTCTAACAAGTCAAGATAGATAGAAATCAACTCAAAAAAAGAAAGATCAACTGAATTGTAGCAATAAAAACATTGTTTGATGAAGAGAAAGAATAATATTATGAGCATGCATCTTAAGTTAGTCTAACATAAATCATGTTAAACTATTATAAACTAGTATAAAGCTGATGTTGACACGCTAGTGATTTAACGCGTCTTCATGAGTACAAGATTCTCAACATGTTTCATCTTCTTTCTTCTTTAGCTTTAAACTTCTAGTTAAAATACACTCATATAATTCACTTTATGCAGACTCATAACAATTACATGCAGAATGATTGAGCAAAATAACTTTCAATGATTAAATTCAGCAAGAATTTCAATATTTTCTTAATCATCTCAATGATTTCATTCTACTTTAATAAAGAGTTTCACTCTTGAATGAGTTTTAATTTAAATACAACTGATTACAAGATAACTTATGAACATCTTGAAGTTAGAAAAGTCAATGATATTATCATTTGAATGAAAGAACTTCTTATCTTCAATCATCAACAATTGAAAAAGATGAAGCAAATCATCAAAGTTCAGATCAGTAAACATAAATGAAACATTATTTATAAAGTAAATGACTAAGTTTGATTATTCTTCAAAAACATTAAAACAACAAGATCATGCAAAGATTTGAAAGATAAACAGTTAAAACTTTATCAAATCACTGTCAAAGTTGAAATTTTCTATCATCTTCATTTATTAATAAGCATGAAACAGCTGCATTTAATGTTCAGTTCAAAGTTATTATGTTCTTATTTCAATGATTTTTTATCAGAACAACATTCAAAATCATTTAAATTTCTCACTATTAAAGATGATAAATACTGAAAAATAAATGACATTTTGAACTTTAAATGTTATTAAAATCAAATACAATACAAGATAAAATGAACAGAATTAAATTGAAACAACAAATGATATTATGTTGATAAAGAAGAATTCAATGACTTCAAAAATGTTTTGATTGAATTTCATAAGCTTTATTCAAACAAATCACGCTAGCGTTAATTTGAATTAACTCTTTATTAATTAATCAATCAGAATTTCGCAAATTTGAGTCTGTGAAATCATGATTAATCAGACAAGTGAAATGAAACAACATTCTGTTGCAAGTGTGCACTTTAAGTTAGTTTAACATAAATCAAATTAGTTTAACATAAACTAGTATAGAACTGATGTTAACACGCTAGTGATTTAACGTGTCTTCATAAGTATAAATCTTCAACGTGTTACATCTTCTTTCTTCTTTAGCTTTGAACTTCTAGTTAAAATACATTTATATAATCAACTTTATGCAGACTCATAACATTAATTCAAAGCTCATTAATCTTGTTATTAATATGTAGATGATACAAAAACAAGCTATATACACAACTTAAATCAAAAGTTGAACTCAGAAATTTTGACAGCAGAATCTTGATTCAAAATCAGAAATTTCAATAGAATTAAAACAGAAGAACATGAACGCATTGTTTTAAATTAATTCTTTACTGAGTTCATCATCAAAAGCAGTACTTGAACTTAGAAAGTTCAATAAAGTATTACTCGTTGCTTGAACTTAGAAAGTTCAATAAAGTAACATCAGAATCTCGATCAGCAATTTTCTACTCATTCAATGATTAGAAGTACAGAATCAAAATCAGTGAGCATTGCTTATTACAACTTTCAAAATGTTAAAAGAAAATCACTTCTATCACAAAATTGAGCAGCATCAGAAGAAGAAAAAGACATGAATGCAATGTTAAACACAGAAAAAGAGAACATGAATGTATTGCTCTTTGTTTATAAAATGATTAAGATCAGCATCAATGAAGAGCTGAATGCTTAAATAACAGTTAATAAAACAGATGACATTATCATTTTTATTAAGTACATGCTTCATCAGCATGATATTGAAATCAAGATTCACAATGACATGATTTAAATGTTAGAAAATGTCAACAAAATAAACATCATGTTGAAGATTATACAGACGCGTCTGCAGAAAGAAAATAGAAACAAGAACATGATTATACATCATTTAAAAGTTGTATCAAGTCAATAAAGTATTTCAACTTTTGAAAATTAATTCTCAAAGTTAATCAAGTTACTTAACTTATCTTTGTTTAAAGATTCAATGCAGAATGTAAATAATTAACTGTTTTGAATGCAAAACAATTTGAAGATAAACAAAAATCATTTTTCTATCAAAGAGTTGAAGATTGCATACATTGAAAGTTAAGTCAATGAAGTTGCAATCAAACACATAATACTTTGAATGAGAAACTAGACTGATTACGTCAAGTCGAGTATTCAAGTTTGAATCAAGTACTCAACTTGAAAAGTGTCAAGTTAAATTGAAATTTTTTTGAAAAAGTGTTAAGTCGAGTTGAGAAGTTGAATTTGACAACTCAAGTTGAATTGAGAAGCTTGACTCAACAACTCGATCTGAAAACTTGATTTGACTCGACAAGATATTAAATAGATGTAAATAGCTTGATTGAACAGTCTACATGATTTTTCTTCATGACTTTCTACCATGTTTTTCTGTCATGACTTTCTATCAAAGTCAAACAATCTTCATGTTTTTTTGTCATGACTCTCTATCAAATGATCTTCATGTTTCTCTTTATGTTTTTCTTTATGTTTTTCTTTATGACTTTCTATCAAACGATCTTCATGTTTTTTCTTCATAACTTTCTATCAAAAAGATAATGCAAAAAGATAATGCAAAAGTCGAAAATTTTTCTATATTTAACTCTCTTAATGTCAAGCTCAAGTTCTTGACGAATCAAGTTGAGTTGATTCAATTTTCAGTCGAGTCGAGTCACGTTGAATTGAAAATATACGTAATTTGACTCAAGTTGAGTTGAAAATGTGAGCAACTCAACTTCAAATCAAGTTGAATTCAAAATGTCAACTTGAAACTCAACTCAATAATAAATCTATGAGAAACATGTTTCTTAACTCATTTTTAGAAGTTGAAGAAATATTGTTGATCATAAATAAAATGCATGATAATCTCAATTGTCATCACATGACTCAACAACAGTTCATGAAGCTGTATCAGAACAGAATTTTCTTTCATGAATTTTGAATGAAATTTCAGAGATTTAGTGCAGAATTAAAATACAATAACGAGATTCTACTGAATGATCTTCAGCATAAGATCAGTTCAAATCTTTAGCAAGCAATGATTAATGAATAAATCACGAATTTGAATAAGTTTGCTGACATTTGCATGCAAGTCGATGTTCAATTGACTAAATTGAATGCTCGATCAATCATCAAAGCATCAATAATACAAGCAGCTCATCATGTCATCAGCACATCATTTGTTCAGCTCATGACATCAACATCAACTTCTTCATGAAAGAAACTCAGAATATCAAATCTCGATCTCATTCAGAAAGAGTTGTTTAAGAAAGAACTCAGATAAAACATAAAATTTGTATGCAATTTCTGCTCAATTAGAATTCTGACATATATTTATAACTTTAATAGTCTTTTGAATGCAATCTTTGATAATAGTGCATGTAGAAGTTATTGCATGAAATTTTGATGAATTTTTGAAGGTGATGAATGAATCACAAATATAAAGGTTTAGTTGTGCATGATCGTAAAGCACTAAGCGAAGAATGAGCTTAGAATGAGGCACGAATAATGTTGTAAAGAATAATAAGTTGCATGAGTTAATCGCTTGCGCGAAAGGAAAATAAATATAAGCACAGTAGGTTCGGGGACTAAATATCGCGAGAGTAGCCTTGAAAGTTTCCCAACCTTCTGAGACGAGGTCTGTGCTTATGCGCAGGCCTAGAACGTTACGGTTAATCTGACATGTTTGTTACCAACAAGCTAACGCACAACCATTAGACGCGCTCGAGTCACAATTGACTAAGAGGCAACTTTGGCGACATACCAAACGAGACAATGCTGCCTTCATCAGCTTTGCCTCGTCCAACACGCTACGCTCTGGGCATAATCTATCATTTCCCTGAAGGTGTCTGGCGAGCGCTCCGCGTTGCAGGAAAAGCTGCTAAAGCGTGCACCTCAATTCGCAGGCTTAAACGACGCCCTTGTTCAGATCTGGAAGAGGAAGTACTGGGAATTGATCGCCATCAGCATATATATCTACCTCATCTAGTATTCTAAACTACATGTTCTATCTTTGTGTGTCTGCATTTGAACCTTGACCGCAGCAAGCCTTTTGGCCGGTCGAGCTGCTTATTCGTCCGAACATCGATTCACAGCACCTCCGATCCATGTTGCCAGATACGTATCGAGCTTCTTCAGCACAGTCTCAGCGCAATTATCATTTTAGGTTTATACCCGCTGCTAGAGCCCTCAGCACGAGCGTTTTAAGTCAAGTTGCACCGTACTTGGCCACGAGCCTATTTTAACGGCTTTCCCCTCGCTCAGGCGTGAGGGTCACGAAGATGTTTTTCATGGAACGCTGAAATAACCACTAACCCGACAACCTCATCTCTGAGCTCTGGACTAGCTAAGATGAGTCCGCAAATGATCCTGACCAATGCTGTTACTTCAGTGAAAAGCGAGCCGCTGTACAAAAGCCCTCCCTCCTCGATCTCGGACCAGTCTCAACCCGAGGCAGAGATCTCAAGAGGTCGACGGCAAGACAGGGAGCGAAGCTTTACATTGAAGGCCGACGAAGACAGCGGTGACGAAAAAACAAACGGACAGAACTCTCCGTTCAGTGGAAAACTCCGAAAGAGAAAGCGGAGCAGAAAAGGATTGGATAAGAATTTCCCATGCCCGACTCTAGGCTGTGGCAAGAGTTATTCGAGAGCTGAACATCTATATCGACATCAGCTGAACCGTGAGTCTTTCGCTCCCTATCACGTCCGTTCTAGATATTAAGCTTGAACCAGACACCCCGAAGAATATCTATTACTGCGATCACGCTGGGTGCGAGCGACATTTTGTTAGGCAAGATCTCTGTGCTCGACATATGGAACGCCATACCGCCCGCGGCTCGCACTTGCAAAGAAAGGAACCTTACCTATACAACGCTGACCATGGGTCCACTATTTCATCGCCTGTTGGCGGTCATCAAGACCAACCAGATCATCTGTTTCGCCCATCACCTGCTCACGCAGTGTCGTTGAGTAGTATTCCTAGGAGTAACACGGCTCCGCTTGTCATACCCCTGGACGTCAATTCTATGCTCGGCCGATTGGGCGAGTCTCAGCAGTTGCGCTCCCATAATACCACACCACTGGGGATTCGTACCATGTCTCCACAGTCATACAATCCTTCCGTGAATCCGGATTACGCCTCGATGACTATGCTTAATAGATCTGATCGGGATGAGCAATACTACTCTAGCTCTAATGTTAGAGAATATGATGTATGTGGTACGGTGAGGAATTTGTCTGTCTCAAGCTTTGATACAAGTCAGCGGCATAACAGTTTCGAATCTGCCCACTCGCAAAAACCCATGGTCTCGGACTCTCGAGCCAGCACGCATACACTGACTAGTCCTACCAACTGGCGCAGTTCTTCGAACTTCACACACACAGCACCGCCATCTCATATGTACAACCCTCTACCACAAGGACAGCAAAACACCGACAACGGTTTGTATACGTCGCATCAGAATTTTCCACCAATGTTATCTTTACCCCCTCCTGTATTTCCTTCTATCGCTCAGACACCAGCAATAGCATCCAAGATGGGCTACACTAGCGCCCCAACGCCTCCGACCCAAGTGCAAGCTCCTACGAGTATAGAAGTACCCGGTTCAGAGGGTGTGGATCATACGCTCACTGACCATAACAGAGCTGTATATACTGTGCCCGTATTTGCAGGCGACGGTTACAGTCGATCTCCATTTGCTATGGCTGACGACTTTGCCGCGTGGCTTTTCGGTGACCCGCACCTGAACAATGCGTCCTCCGGCGGTCTTCGACACGATCCGACGTCGCTTGGAGGGCCTAACTCTATGGATGATTCTGGAAATACCTCGCGCCTGCCATACGGAGTCGACGATGGGTCAGTGAATGGACAATTCGGACAATCGATACCGCCTCAACATCCAATGTCTGTGACCAGTATCTTGGATCCAGCCTTACCACAGCCCATCCTTTCCGAAGAGAAGCGGCAACAATTACTTGACTTGATTGTTAGGCGATTTTATGAAACAGATCGAGCTCCTGTTCGAAAGCAGAAGGAGGCCTTTCTGGGTGGCGATCGCGATGAGCCGAGTCACGTTCTGAGTCTTCGAATGATGCAGACTTACATCGGTTCATATTGGTACCATTTCCACCCGCAGATGCCGATACTGCACAAGCCCACATTTTCTGCGGATAATGCCCAGAATTTACTACTGATTGCTGTGATTGCGATTGGTGCATCTTGTCTCGACAAAGTCCACGGCCTACCCGTTACAAAGGCCGGCGCAGAGCTGTCGAATTTTTTGGCATGGCACCTCCGCGAAGAGATTTTCAAGGACGTAGACTTCATACCACCGGCGAAATTGTGGGTATTCCAGGCACTTCTTCTGCTTGAGATATATGAGAAGATGTATTCCACGCGACTATTGCATGAAAGGGCGCATGTTCACCACGGGACAACTCTAACGCTTTTGCGGAGAGGCAGCTCACTCATTGGCCGTTCAGGACTTGACTCACCACCAATGGTTAAGGACGAGATGACCGGTCAAACTGCCAATGGTGGTCAACTTACTTCTGCCACTAATACTCCGGATCAATGGTGGAACCACTGGATCATCAGTGAGGCCACTCGGAGAGTGGCATTCGCGGCCTTCATCATTGACTCCATTCACGCCACTATGTTTGGGCACGGAGCCACCATGGTCGCCCATGAGATGAAGTTACCCCTTCCTTGTGATGAATCCCTTTGGTCTGCCACTAGTAGTGCTGAAGTTGGTCGCATCGAACAGAACCTTCAAGCTAGCGGCGTCAAGCCTATCAGTTTTTTCAACGGACTCAAAAGCACCTTGAGTGGTAAAACTGTAAGGACAAATCCATTTGGTCGTACTGCTCTTATGGCCGGACTCTTGAGCGTGAGCTGGCATATGAACCAACGTGATGTACAAGTACGTGCTATTGGCGCAACTGCATTGGGCGGCAGGGAAAAGTGGCGGAGTGTTCTGACCAAAGCGTTTGACTTCTGGCGCCGGGACTTCGACCAGAGTGTAGGTAAGAGTTCAGGCCCAGCGCCTACTTCCTACCAGCCGCCAGGCAAACTTGACGAAGAAAACATATTTGAAAGCCGTACTGTTCTGCATCACCTCGCACACATGGCAATGCATGTTGATATTGTAAGCTGTCAGATATTCGCCAAGGCCGGTAGGTTACTAGGGCGCACGACTTTACCATCTGACTATGCCATCGCGCAAAGGCGAATCAAGGAGCATTGGGCTCCTAAACCTAGCGCTCGGGATGCAACATTCTTTTCTCTGAAGTTCCTCGCTCAGGTTTTAATCCCTGATGGAGCCAGCTCCCAGCATAGCCCTACTTCAATCAGGAATTTCGGACCTACAGGGTACTCAGCACGAGACGACTTTTTGTTGAACCGGCCCTGGGTTCTTTACTTTGCAGCTTTGATTGTCTGGTCTTATGGTTATGCCCTCGACGGAGCTCTGGCATCACCGCCGGACATGAGCACCCCAGAGCAACAAACATCCGACATGCGTTTGTTCCTTGCACGAGTTGGCGGAGTTGAAAAACCCGATGATCTTGAAACTACTCGAGACCGAAACGCTTGTATGGGCATGCTGTACATCTTACAGAAGATGTTTAGAGATTGTCGGTGGGAGCTGTTACACGAGGCGGCTAACCTGTTGGGCAACTGCATTGATATGTTGAGGGGCCTTGCTTGACATGGCGTGTGGTATGGCGAGGAACAAAGAGCGTATCTATTATACCCTTGTGGAGTCTACGGAGAACTACCAGGCATTCTGGCGAGTAAGTTTCAGTACAAATTGGTGGTATTTCAGCGAGGCGCTACTACTACTATGTCTTTGATTTTCTTATCATCTGAATCTACGAGGTAAAGTAAGTTCCCATGTGTGTATATAATGTACTTTACGGCCTGACGCCCTTTTGACTGGTCCCGAACCTTGATCATTCTAGGTAATCACCAATAAAATTTAGATGCTAATATGAATGCTCTGTGAATGTAAATACTGCTGTCTACTTTAGCCTCGACGTGCCTTATGTAGCTAAGGTTATCGTATCGTAAAGCTTTCAAGTAGATTAGTCCGTAAGGTAAGTAAAATGGCGTTACAATTGATATGTTAGATTACTAGTGTACGTAGTAAGGTATCTGACACAATGTAAGTACCTGGTATCATTAAACTAGGTAGCTTCCCCGAACTCAGGTGAAGTAATGTGCGTTACCTTCCCTTATTCACAATTTTGCCTTAAGTTTAGGTACCCTGCATTTTCTCTCATGCAATACACAATACAACATTGATAACATGGTACCTCCACGAATACGTGCCCTGGGAGAAGATTCGAGATCTGAAGCGTCCAGCACAAGAGACAAGCAGCCTAACGGGTTTGTCGCCTCAAAAAGCCGGCGGAACGGCAACTCCGCTGTCACCACTGGCAGTACTCTCAAAGATGTTACTGCAGCACCCATAACCACGAACCACCATCATGGTGGACACGACGGTACCAGTGGGGTATGATGAGCCCTCGAAAACATCTGCTGGGAAGGAATGCTTGCGCTTACTCTTCGCTATTGCCTAGATCAACTGGTCTACTTTCGATGTAACTGTTCTCCATGCCTACAGGCAAGCACATCGCTTAAACGTCCCTTCGGCCTTTAGCTCTCCTTTCAATGAAAGGGTCCTTACACGCTCTCGAATAGGGCAGTCATCACCAACAATGGCAGGACGCAAGGATAGTCGGAGAACCAGCAAAGAGCACCTGGCGCTGGCTGTTAGGAAGGACTTCAATGCGGCTATGATCAATGAGCCCGATGCTATTACTTCTTTTCTCTATGCGGCCCACAGTCAAGGTTGCTTTTGTCCTTTCGTGAAAGGTACTTCAAATGGTTGCTAACAAACGGTATAGAGAAGAACTTCCGGATGCGATTTGATCCGCTCAGGATAAAGTGAAATGTTTTTATAGGCACGGTCCCGATAATGAGCATACCGGCGTTTGGATTGACTCAGAAAGGTCAAGATGCTGAAGAGATTTCTGCGGTAAAGCTTCTGGATTTTCAGGGAGAGCATTACCTGTGCTTGGTGTTTCTAGCGTGTCACATGAATTGGAGCTTCCTCAATAATACCCGGTGTGCAACGCACTTATAAATCACAATCAAGACCCTCAAATTCCACGGTATGGCTACTGTGACCATTCGACAAAATAGGCATAAAGTCACAGTTGTTTAATTTGTTGTTCGGCGAACAGTCTTAGATAATCGTGCCTTGTGCCTTGTAACCGTGGACTAAGGTTACCTAGTATTCCCAAATTTACGTGTACCATAAAGTACCGAGCCGATTGGTTTTGAACGCCGTCAAATCTATTAGCTCCCGTTCTGGAACCCTATGGAAAATTATTGATGACCGGATGGGAATTATTGTTCTTGTCACAACAGACTCAGAGACCTTTCTGACAGCCGACGTTTAAGTACGAGCTTTGTGATCTGGACGTCTGTACGGCATTTGGAGAGGATGAATAGCATCGGGCATAATCTGCCCTACAAAATCGCCGTACCTGCACGCTCAATCTGCACGTCTACACCTTGCCAGAGGATCTGCATCGTACGAAAAGCACAGACAAGGACGATATACGATTTAAGAAGGGAAAGAGCTGTCTGTTTTCCTCGAAGATCATGGGAGGCTCGAAAATCGCTGACAGTCCGGCCGCCACGAAGGGTAAGTGACAAGTCCTCTCTATGGGCCTCCATTCATATACTAATTGTTTCTGGCGTCTTAGTTATTCCACGCCACGCCTGTCGCCTACGCGACAAAGAATCCCTATAAAGTTCTAAGTCTCGATAGCGATGCTTCGTCTTCCGAAATCAAAAAAGCATACTATGCTTTGGCGAAGAAATACCATCCTGATACGAACAAAGACTCGGGGGCGAAGGACAGATTTACAGAGGCACAAGCCGCCTATGAAATTCTATCCGACCCGAAGAAAAAGGAAACTTGGGATCAATACGGTGCGGCGGCATTTGATCAAGGCGCAGGGTTTGACCCAAGTGGAGGCGGTGGAGGAGGGCCGTTTGGTGGTGCCGCCGGAGGAGGCCCTTTCCAAGGCTTTTCAGGCGGCTTTGGAGCGGATATCAACTTCGAAGATCTGTTCGGGGCATTTGCAGGAGGGGGCAGGAGGGGCAGGGGCTCACGCCAATCACCATTCCAGGAAGAAGTTTTGGTTGGCCAAAACATCGAAGTACAAACGAACATATCTTTCATGGATGCAGCGAAGGGTTCGAGTAAAGATATTTATATCACACCACTCGTACCTTGTAAGACTTGTTCTGGAAATGGCATGAAGAAAGGCCAGTCACGATCAACTTGCAACAAGTGTGGCGGCACAGGCACGAGGGTTCAGTTTGTTCAGGCTGGATTTCAAATGGCTAGTACATGCGATAACTGTGCTGGACAAGGGGTGGTGGTTCCGCGAGGAGGAGAATGTCGCACCTGTAACGGAAACGGAGTCGTCAGAGAGCGCAAGACTGTTAATGTTGACATACCAGGAGGTATTGAAGATGGAATGCGCCTTCGGATCTCTGGGGAGGGAGATGCACCACCTACTGGCACGGCTGCGAATCCGAATGCGCGATCGTCACGAGGAGACCTCTACGTCTTCGTTAGGGTAGCCCCGGATACTAAATTTGGCCGATCTGGGGCAGATGTGCTATACACTGCTTCAATTCCGCTAACGACCGCCATTCTTGGCGGAGAAGTCAAAATCCCAACTCTAGATAGGGAAGCAAAGCTCAAAGTGGCCACCGGAACGGGAACTGGCGACGTAATAAATCTGAGTGGCATGGGAATGCCAAAGCTGGGTAGTCGAAAGAACGCTTCTGGAGATCTACGCGTTGAATTCAAAGTCGTTATGCCGAAATATCTTAGTGCGAATCAGCGAACGATATTAGAAATGCTAGCAGACGAGATGGGGGACAAAACAGCGAAACGAGTAATGAACGTTGGCAAGGCCAGGTATGGTTGATGCTGTATATCTTCAATGCTTGTTTCATGCTAACTGACAGTAATACAGCGAGTCTCGAGGAAGTACGAAAGCCACCACGTCAAAGCAGTCTGACCATTCCCACAAGGACGAAGGCTTCCTTAAAGCGGCGTGGCATAAGTTGACCCATCAGCACGACGACCTACCACCAGATACTTCCGCTACAGGAGCAAAAGTCGAGGACAAGAACGGGGAAGAGGAGTCTAAGAAAGCGGCAGGGTCTGGTTGATGGATTCTCCATTAGGGAGAAATTTTGGCACTTCTTGTGGGCTCTGGAACGTAAAGGCAATGGTATAGTAGGACCAAAGGACAAAGTGGCAATGGGGCATGGTTGTATGTTCGAATTTCAGCTGTAGATATATCCCGCGTCATAACTCGGTAACAGATTTGGGAGTTGTACAATATCAACGAGATACCCATCTGAGCCTATCCCTTAAACCAGAATGCATGTCTCTCAGAGGCGTGAAATCGTATCTGTGGACGTAGCCTTTGGCGCCGGCGCTTCCGGAGTAAAGAGTGGTAGCCTGGTAGGATATTGATTAGCTACTAACCTGAAGGTTCTTTCTGCTTGAAAAACTACGAAACGGGAGAATGTTTGCAAGAAGTCATCAATCAAGACCAGAATTTTTATGAAATTCCTTCGAGGTCTAGTACTCCGTACTACGGAGTAGGTAAGGTAAATAGAGTAATGTACTAAGGTAGATTGGGTAAGGTCAGGTAAGATAATAAAAAACCCAAGTCGAGAATATTTTACCTGGCGGGCCGAACTAATCTACATATTCTAAGCGCTGTATATTAAGGTAAGGCATGACCCGGACTGACGTGCATGTTTACAGGGTGATGGGTGTAGAATCACAACGCTCTCATCATGATCGCACGGCACATCAGATTGGACGAGCTTGACTCTACTCATCCACCTATTCGTGGAATGACTCACGAGAATAGGGATCCACCTTCCAACTGCTGAGCTCCGACAAGCAAGCAAACGACGTCGCTTTCACCGTGAGCTTCTTCGTAAGTGAAAGGGCTATAGTGGAGCCAAGCGATTCGAGGTTATTCGAGATTCCGGAGGCAATATGTTGCAACCGCCGATGATTTCAAGTCCGCTTAAGCAGACCAACGAAATCGACTGGGTGTCACCACTGAAGGCGTACATCAGGCAGACGTATGGCGACGATCCTGAGCGATATGCCGAGGAGTGCAATACACTCAACAGACTGCGGCAGGATATGAGGGGGGCGGGCAAGGATAGCGCGGCTGGCCGAGATCTGCTGTACAGGTATTACGGGCAGCTGGAATTATTGGATCTCAGGTTTCCGGTAGACGAAAATCACATTAAGATATCCTTCACATGGTACGTCTTGCCATTCTCCTAGCGTACCAAGATTCTCAAGAGAGCTGACGGCCAGAATTTACCAGGTTCGATGCCTTCACCCACAAGCCTACGTCGCAGTATTCTCTAGCGTATGAGAAAGCCTCCATCATCTTTAACATTTCTGCGGTTCTTTCATGTCATGCCGCTCATCAGAACCGTTTTGACGACTCTGGATTGAAGACTGCCTATCATTCTTTTCAAGCCGCCGCTGGCATGTTTACTTATATCAACGAGAATTTTCTGCATGCTCCTTCTACGGATTTAAGTCGAGATACAATCAAGACCTTGATTGATATTATGCTAGCCCAAGGTCAGGAGGTTTTTCTAGAAAAACAGGTTGCCGATGGGAAGAAAGTTGGACTGCTTGCCAAGCTTGCGAGCCAAGCAGCATATCTCTATGCTCAGGCCTCCGAGGGTGTTCAGGAGAACGTTACCAAGGGCATTTTCGATAAGCTCTGGCTACTTGTCGCCCAGGTCAAAGCTAATTACATGTCTTCTGTGGCCCAGTACTATCAAGCGTTGGCTGATGATGATGCTAACTCCCACGGAACAGCAATCGCAAGATTGCAGATCGCTGAGGCTGAAGGCAGGGATGCAAACCGAATTGCAAATGCTTTCCCTACCTCGGTGTCACCGAATTCCAATCTCAGCTCGGAAACGGGATCTAGCTTGACCGAGTCGACCAAAAGACATGTGGCTAATGTGCAAGAGAAACTTACTTCATTCAACAAGGATAATGACTTTATATATCACCAGACGATCCCCGCTGAGGCTGCGTTGAGTGTGATTCTTAAGTTACCAGCAGCGAAAGCGATACCGGTAAGTGAACTATATCAAGGCCAAGATATCCAACGTATTATTGGGCCCGATATTTTTCAGAAAATTGTTCCCATGTCTGTCACTGAGTCTGCAAGTTTGTATGATGAGGAGAAGGCCAAGCTTGTCCGAGCAGAGTCGGAGAATGTGGAAACCGCCAACGGCGAGATGGCAGCAAGCTTTGACTACTTGAAGCTTCCTGGAAGTCTGGAAGTGTTAAAAGGTGGGATGGACCAAGAAACAACCGTCGATGAAGAATTCCGAACTTGGTGTGAAGAATTGGCAGGACACGAGCCCTTTGGGAGAGCTTTCGAACATCTTCAAGCCGATAAGGCTAGCATATTAAGCGTCCTGGATAGGTGTGGTAAGCAGCTGGACATGGAGGAAAGTGTTTGCGAGAAAATGAGGTCTAAGTATGGCGGAGATTGGACGCAACAGCCAAGCTCCAGGTTGACCTCCACGCTCCGAAGTGATATAAAGAGCTACCGTGTTGTGGTTGACGAAGCTAGCGGTAGCGACGCGCAGCTTCTCGCTACGTCTCGGCAATACGATTCAGACTTCGATCAGATGCGTTCAGCTGGTGAGACGGATGAAGCCGATGTCCTATACCAGCGAGCCATGCTAAAAGCAGGCGCAAATCGTGGCAGGGGGAAGAATGTTATTGGAAGTCCTATGTCACCAAACAATGAAGGAAATCTGTTGGATGAAGACTATGGTGAGGGTGGAATCAGTGTTATGGATCAAATAGCGAAAGTGGAAGACCTACTGAAAAAGCTCAATCTCATCAAGCGGGACAGGATGCAGGTTTTGAAAGATCTCAAGGAGAAAGTTCGATCATCTCCCATGTTTGAACTTGACGTTTAGCTTACCGGGTTTTTTCAGGTTCACAATGACGATATATCGAATGTGCTCATCCTTAACAAGAAATCAATTACCAACCACGAGAATCAGCTTTTCCAAGCTGAGCTTGAAAAGTTTAGGCCTCATCAGAATCGCCTGTTACAGGCAACTCACAAACAAACCGCACTCATGAAGGAGCTCACGAAGTCGTATGGCGATCTCCTCCAAGATAAGAGAGTACGAGCCGAACAGGCAAAATATGAAACTTTTACTCGGCAACGGACTACTGTCCTAACCAGATACAAGAAGGTCTACCAGGCGTTCAACGATCTGATAGCCGGGCTCATGCGCGCGCAAAGTTTCTACTCTGAGATGAAAGATACGGTAGATAGCCTCGAACAGAATGTTGAAACCTTTGTGAACAACCGAAGATCCGAAGGAGCGCAGTTGCTGGGTCAAATCGAGCGCGATAAATCAAGCAGTGCAGGAGGTCAAGCGGACAAGGAACGAGATCGGCTTCGGGAGCTCATGGAACGGATGTCGGTCGATCCATCATCATCATCATCAACATCACCAACTAAGCATTCGACATCACGTCCAACGCCTCTATCGAGACCATCACAACACAGCGATCCGCACATGGCAAAGTCTTCACCATTATCGGCTTCCTACTATTCGAAGCCGACACCGGGAAGCAACTATCCGCCTCCGGCCCACCCAAGCCCCGCTTCGGCTGCTTACCAGGGCTATCCACAGCAACCATCATCATCTAATGGGAACCAACATGGGACAGGAGTGCGGGATTCGTACCAGACTAGTGGTGGACCAGTGCATGGCGATCCTTATAATCCTATGGTATATCCTTATCAAACACCCGTTTCGCCGCCACCAAACCAAGGAGTCTATTTTCCAGCTTCTACACAACAAACTCATGTTCAGTACAATCAGCCTGGTCAGTACCTGCCACAAGGCTACGTACCTCCTCCACCACCGCCTGGACCACCACCCAGCTCTCTGATGGATTACAGGAATCTAGGCGTTCCATATCCGGCCGGACCTGGAGGTTATGCATATCACCAACCCCCCCGTCAAAGTGGAGGGAGCTCTCAACAAGGTCACAACGATCCCTGGGCCGGGCTCAACGCGTGGAAGTGAAATGTCTTTTTCAGACTCCCTCTTCTAGCGTGCTACCATCATTGGTTTCACTAATCGATTGAATTTCCATGTCATTGTGCATAGGTGGATAAGGCGTCTGAAAGTCAGGCAAAGGCCGAATGCATAGCGCAGGTGCTTGAAGCATTGTTTTTACAGCCAAATGTACTCTTGGGTACTGCACAAGATGAGTGGTTTGGGCTTCCTACGCTCACCAAAAGCCCAAAAGCCCAAAATTCCCACGCACACTACCACTACTATTTGATACCGTTTGTTGATTGCGGAACCTCTCTGATCACTATCGCAGAATCTCCGTCGGCAACTGTAGGTTAGCCTTCTACCGGCTGAGCAACTCTTGAGTGGCTTTTTATTAGAAATCCTCAGCCTGATAATTGCAGATCATCATATACTTATTTGCAATGCGCGGCATGCGCAAACATCATTCGATGAATGGAAGGTGTCGAAACTGACGAGCCTACAACTACAGACTAGCACTTTGCCCTCCATTACACATGTTAGTCAAGAGCTAGTGAACTCTGGATGAACATTTTTCAAGCCGCACTGGTACACGCCAAAAACCCGATAGCCGCCGATGGTCAAAGCTGTGATCCAGGGAAACAACGCTTTGTTCCTGCTCCGGCACTGCTTCTACCCTAATTCAAGCTGATAGCCGCCGTTTCATATTATGCAGGTCACAATTCAAGCTTCCGAAATCTGGGGTTCGAGTCCCATGACACTTGGGGTGCCTTTGGGGCGGTGGTTCCATCCGCTGGCCTATTTTTCTAGGGCTCGAGTACAAGATCCTGAAGACGATGTGTCTACACACGCCCTGTTTACGCTGGGACGCGGATTGTGGGACGGATCTGTGCGGCCACCGGTTTTAGACTTGCCGGAGGCTACGAATGTAGATATACCACGATAGTGACTTCTTAGCAGTGGAGTGGATCCCATGGATGAATCAGGGCATAGGTCTTCCCAAATGATCGTGGTGGAACCAGTATACGACTAATAAGTTTCTGGCCGTACCGGACATACAAATGTCCGCGATACATGCACATGCTTTCTACGCTCGCATTTGATAGATTACTAGGTACACCTCATCCCCTAGCTGCGAATACATAATATTCCAAGATTCAACAGTTCCACGTCCAACTCCATCCGGGATATTATCACTGCCAACTCCCCCCCAACTGACCATTCTGTAGCCATGTACTTCAAACTCCGGTAATCAGGCATCTAAGCCCTGAACTGCTCCCTCTCCTGAAGTTTCGTACTCCCACCCTTGATGATATGACTGATATCCCCAACCGGGATCTGGAATGGAAAGTCCACAGAGGCGAGCATTTGCGCGAAGAAGATCCACCATCCGGCCATGCAGGCCATGAACCCAAACGCCCCTGCTGCCTTTATAAATCATCAAGTTAGCTTCCAACATTGAGTTGATGCTGACAATGTGCTGGGAGCTTACTATCTGCAATCTCGCGGCCGTTTGAGTGTGACCCAAAGCAAGTTGCCAGTAAGAGCCAGTCAAGACCACAAAGGTAAGGAACAAGCCGAGGAAGATGGTTACAAAGACAATGTTCGTCCGCAGCGCGCAGATCAGGTACATGAAGCAGAGCAGACCCATGAAGAGGAGGAAGAAACCAAAGCTGGCGTGGAAGCCGGTGCTGGTTATGCCCGCTGTCGTCGTGGTAGGGTCGGGCGGTGCGTAGGCGCCGTAGGCATTGAACGCCGGGGTCAAGGTACTCCCCAGGGTGAGCCAGAAGCCACCAAAAGAGCAGAAGACGACGAAGGAGAAGGTATTGCCGAGAAAAAACTCAAGGATCCCGCCGAGTAACATGAGGATGCCCCCCTACAGAAGTAAAGCACGTGAGTCCGAGATTGGCAATAGAGACCGGAAGAAGAGAGCTTACGATGAAATAATAAGCACCAGTGGTGGCTATCCCAGCTCCTCCAGCTCCTCTCCAACCCATCAACTCACATGACAGCGGGCTTAGACTAAGTAGATAGCCGAGAAGGGCCAAGGGGGTAGGATTACCAAAGGTGGATCGAAGGTCGCCCTTGACGGCATTCTGTGGACTTAGGTACATCTTCTCGAACATTTCTAAATACCTTCGTTAGCCGGCATGAACCAAACATGGACCGTCATTGAGATGATCCTACCGGGACTGATAGTAATGGAGTTGGCAGTCCGTATCTTCCCGAGCGCTTCATCACTGGGAACATCTCTATCTAGCTGGTAGGGGTGATTGTTGAGAAAATTAGGACGGTCAGATTCCTGTGACCCATTCTGCAGTGAAGGGATGATTGGGTTGAACGGTTCGCGCCGTTGTCCGGGAAGATTTTTCTCTTGATCCATGGCAGTCGCGAATCGGTCCATGCTGAGATGGAGGATCTCCTCGGAAGATTGTAAGCTGGCAGGACGAAGAGTGGAGGCAGAGAGCTCAGGACTGGTAGAGCCTATCGCTGAGATTCCCGAGAGATAGTCTGCAACTACAGAAGAATAGGAATCCATAACGTAAAAAGAAGTTGAGGCAAGTATATATAATTCGCCTGCCTTCGGAAGACGTTTGCCGATTGGCAAGGGAAACCCTATGAAAAATTGAGAAAGAGGATTTCTTCATCCGCTCAAGCGTTAGGGTCGCACCGTCTTGAAGCCCAAGCTACTTTGCCACCTGATTATACTTCTGTCTGGGGAATACGGCGGTCATAGCTCGTCTGGGGGATTTCTGGGGTAAACCTACTGTATTTGCGAACAAGCACTGACATGGAGCCTGGAAGTGCTGTGGGGCACACTAACCGCTGCTACCAGTAATGTCGTAGAACAAGTTCAACACAATGCAGAAACGATGTTCGAGGAGTTGATAAAGTGACATCTGTATGGAAGGGGAAACCTTGGTCGTGTAAGGGAGATTAGCGACCGGAACCTAGATGGTTGGAATTGGCATCTTTCAGTCAACCAATTCCAATGGCGGTTTCTACCTTTCACTAGAATGGTCATAGGGTTTGCGCATATTGCTCTTCCAACCGTTCGCAGGATTTGGTGAATGTCGCCTATTTCGCACTTCAAACACGCCAGCGCTTGTATCGTGATAATCTACCCGCCGTAGCAAATAAGAAAGTGCAGATAAAGACAGCTTTACTTTGTAGAAGCTGATTTCAGAAGGACCGGCTAAGGCAAGGCACCAAAGAAGCGTCCCATAAAAGCTCCGGCATGCCCCAGCCTCCGAGCACTCGGTTATTGCATTTCGAGAACACGGCCAAAGCGAACTTTTAAATCCGCCTGACGACTCATCTTCTTCGCAGTGCTCTTCGGCTAGTTTAAGTCGTTCTCGATAGAGCCGCCGCGTGTTCCAAACATCACCTTTGCGAGGCCTCCGTTGCGAAGTAAACCAGCAAGCGCAGCGCGATCTTCTACACTTAAAGGAAGAATTCAAGTCGTTACGCTCATCGCGAAGATCTCTTGATTCATATTTGGGTTGAGGCATAGCTTCCATTAAAAGCGTGCATTGATGATACTTTAGAGAAAAAGCCGGTAATGCTTTGGGACCTAAAGTTGCTTTTGTGCTGAAGTGCTCTTGACCGGAAGATCCGAAGAATATGTGAGTGTGAATTTCTGTGATGACTCTTTTACTCTTTAACATTGATTTCAACCTTGCTGATGTCGTTTGGAACCGGAAAAATCTCTTCCTTGCTCTGCTGCTGCTGTTGTCCAAGCTTTATTTCTGACAAGGCGGCTCTTCAGTTACCTATAACGTGCGCAACTCCACTCGGCACACCGAGTCTCTCACGCAGCTGGTTGTGAGGTAGCCCCATAAAAGAACCGTCTGCAAAGCAGGCGCACGTGAGTTCCGAAGGCTAAAAGGAGGGCTGGGGTTGTAGGTTGGGGGATGCTGCATGTTGCAGGAATTGACAAGGCTGTTCTGTGGTCGTCATACCCACTGCCATGCTTGTTGTTCATCCCTGTACAAGTCCAAGTGTCACTAACGAGACTGAGCTCCCTGGTTGACAGCCTTAACAGATTGCTGGATAGAAGCAGAGAAAGCTGAACCCGGCATATGGAGATGATAAGAGAAACATGAATCTGACAGCGTGATAGTATCATAATCAAGCGTTAGCGCTCGACGCCTTCTCCGGAGGTAAGCTCTGGGTTTGGAGCAAATACCCATTGACTGGGTAAATAACATACTGGAGTTACATTTATGGAAGCAACTATCCCGCCGAACGGCAGACATATATTGCCATGCTTTTTAGTGAAGTGCGTTAAATTTGATGACTTTACCACTCCAAAGGCTCATCAATCTGCTCACCCCTGTTTGTCTTTGGTACTGGCACGGCCTCAACCTTGACAGGGCTGGCACTCTTTCCCCTTTTTAAGTAGCCACTTCCATCTAACCATGGCATATCCATGGTCCTTCTACCCTCGAACTTCTTGATTTTACCTTCCATTTCCATGGTCAGTCCGATATCGTCAAGCCCGTTTACTAGGCAGTGTTTTCTAAATCCCTCAACCTCAAAATTTGCCAGCTGCTTTCCCATGGCGTCGTTGATTTGCTGATTAACAAGGTCGACTTCGATTTCACGGCCTGCCTTGGCTTCTTCGATGATTTTGAGAAGTGTAGGCTGATCCGGGATTGCAAGTGGAAGCATACCATTCTTGAAAGTGTTGTTGAAGAAAATATCAGCGTATGAAGGTGCAATGATACATTTGATACCAAAGTCGAGAAGTGCCCAAGGAGCGTGCTCGCGCGAGCTACCACAACCAAAATTAGGGCCTGTTACCACCAATATCTTCGACCGTCGGTATGGCTCCTGGTTTAGTAGAAAGTCCAGCTTCTCGCTGCCGTCTTCGTTGAAGCGAAGAGCGTAGAAGAGTGCCGAGCCAAGACCGGTACGCTTGATTGTCTTCAAGAATTGCTTAGGAATAATCGCATCGGTATCGACATTCGAGCGATCCATAGGCGCCGCTATGCCCTTTAATGTCGTGAACTTGGGCGATCCAGCAGATGATTTAGGCGCGCCGTCATTTGCCTGTGTCTCATTGTCCTTAGGTAAGTCGAGCAGACGTTCGATATCGTCATCTGTATCAATATCTGGAACTTCAGGGTCGGCATCTAATTTCGGAGACATTTTCGCTGGAGTAACATTTTGATTCGCAAGTTTCCGCACGTCTGCCAATTTACCAATTATTGCGGCAGCAGCGGCCATAACAGGTGACATTAGATGTGTTCTTCCGCCTGCGCCTTGCCGACCTTCGAAATTTCTATTTGAAGTACTCGCACATCGTTCCTTTGGCGACAAAATATCAGGATTCATACCCAAACACATTGAGCAGCCAGCTTCACGCCACTCGAAACCGGCGTCAACGAAGACCTTGTCGAGGCCTTCGGCCTCCGCTTGATTTTTGACGAGACCAGAACCTGGAACCACCATTGCTCTCTTGAGATTCGGTGCGATCTTCTTCCCCTCAACGACTCGAGCAGCTGCTCGAAGGTCCTCGATTCGAGCGTTAGTACAGGATCCGATGAAGATTTTGTCAAGTTCAATATCCTCCATTCGAGTACCTGGTTTTAAACCCATGTATTCTAGTGCTCGCCTTGCGCTTTCTTTCTTCGCCTCAGTAGGAAAGCCTTCTGGATCCGGGACGTAGCCAGTAATAGGCACAACATCCTGAGGTGAAGTACCCCATGAAACCGTGGGGATGATATCTCTGGCGTTGATGAAAACCTCCTCGTCGTACGATGCTCCATCATCAGAACTAAGGCTCGACCAATACTTGACGGCCTTCTTCCACTCGGCGCTATCGACCTTTGGAGCCAATGGTCTTCCCTCTAAATACTTGAACGTAATTTCGTCAGGGGCAATCATTCCAGCTCGAGCTCCTGCTTCGATTGACATGTTGCAGATTGACATTCTTGCTTCCATGCTCAAACCTCTGATAGCGGAGCCGCAGTACTCGATAACGGCACCGGTCCCACCTGCTGTACCAATCACACCTATTGTATGTAGGATGATATCCTTACTGCTCACTCCTGTTGGTAGGATTCCGTCGACCTGTATCCTCATGTTTTTACTTCGCTTTGTGATCAGAGTCTGGGTGGCTAAGACATGCTCAACTTCGCTGGTTCCAATACCAAACGCTAGGGCACCGAAAGCGCCATGGGTTGAAGTGTGGCTATCGCCGCAAACGACGGTGGTTCCGGGAAGAGTGAAGCCCTGTTCAGGTCCAATGATGTGGACAATTCCTTGACGTTTATCTCCAAGCCCAAAATAGGTGAGACCGAATTCCTTGACGTTATCCTCGAGCGTAAGGCATTGAATCCGCGAGTCGGCTTCTTCGACAAATTGTCCCACGTTCTTGAAATTTTTCCGGGGCGTCGTAGGTACATTCTAGGGCATGTTAGCAAGGAGCCAGCAGAGAGCTTTGGAGGGGCCCATTACGTGGTCGGTAGTAGCAAGAGTACAGTCGGGTCTTCGCACTTTCCGCCCCGCATTTCGAAGGCCTTCAAAGGCTTGCTGGATCCCGATGAGTCTCTGCTAGTGTACTGGTAAAACACCATGTATACTTACAGGTGACGTGACCTCATGTACTAGATGCCTGTCTGTACACAGGTTAGGAAAACCAAGTACAATCATTCAGCGCCATCCTCCTCACCGATGTAAAGCAGGATCGTCCCATCATCACGTTCGTCTACAATGTGGTCTTGGAACACCTTGTCGTACAAAGTCCGCGGTTTTCGATCGGCGGACGGCATGATAAGAATGGCAGAAAGAGTCTTTGAAAGCTAAGGATTTTTCCAGTAGATAACACTGTAACTTGGAAAGATAACCTGAGAAGTTTGGCTGCTCCAGGGTCCAGTATCTCCAATAATCAAATACAGAGTTTGACTCTTGATGCTTCTTCCGATATCGGACACCGCGGTTCCTGAATCATCAAAGCTCTGATTCGCTGGGTCGCCTGTTTTTAAATAACGCGGCTTCAGCGGTAGTCGGAGCAGGAACAATTCGCTTTCATTTGCTCAGACACACATCAACTGTTTGACCTCGACAAAGAGAGGAATCGAATAACTATTAAAGTCTCATCACGCACGGGGAAGAACTTTGCAGCACTACGTGTCTATAGTGTATTTCTATTGCCTATTGTCCTGTCTGAAAACCCACAATGCTAATTCATGCCGCACAAACAATCCCAGCAATCCGCATATTGACTGCATTACCAGGATCCCGATGGCGAGCCGATCTTCCCTCATCGGCCCAAACCAGACAAGCCACAGGTTAAGTATTGTAAGATTCGTAGACTCCACTACTTCCTCGTTACCGTTTTTCTCTATTCTTATCAACGGTATTGGCGAGCCGGCAAGTAGCTTCAGTACCATAGCCACGGGCGGAGAAGGGGGGTGTTGCCATTGAGTCATTGATGGTTCCAGAAGACCAGTCCGGGCATTGAAACGTGGTAGACGATGCCTTGGACATGGTATTATCCGAAAAAGCTGCGGAGCAGAATAGATAAAATTAATTATCTGTGGAACGAACAGCAAAAGTAATGTCTTGCTGAAATGACCAAGAATGCCGACAACCGCAAAAACCATCCCAGCAAAGTAGCAATACGTATCGCCTACAAAAACCTTGGCTGGATACCAATTGTGCCACCAAAGTGCCATCGAGACGCCGATGAACGGTAGCAGTAGATAGATTGAGAATAGATGCGGGTCGGATGCAGGGTGGGGATTCGGAGAGGTTGGTGCAACGTATAGAGATAGAACGTCGTTGAACAGTAGAAGAAAGCCAATGACGATGGACTGTGAGACTTCAATGCCGTTGATACCGGCGAGAATGTTGATACTGTTAGGACAGAAAATGGCAATTGCCGCCATGTAAGCGTAGTAAAGCCAACCAAGGTCAATCAGATTGCCCAAATAGGGTTCGAGCTGTACTGGAACAACCACGTTGGTGACTCCATAATCCACAAAGTACACCACAAGCATCGGAATGGAAGCGAATGCGGGTATGAAGAATTTGTGGCGCCATCGTATGTCGAACAAATCGTCGCCAATGCCGAGGAGAACAACGGACTGCAAGGACAATATTGCAGACAAATACGAAGCGAGCTTCTTAGAAGTTAGTGAAGTACCAGGACTGGTCATCAGATGAGGTTCACCTTATTGTGAGGAAACCTATGGAGAATCCGTCCTGTTCCGACTTCTTGACGCTCCTCAACGGCATCCCTGCTGCCTCCAGAGGTAGCTGCTACAATATCCTTGTAGAAAGGAAACGGAATGAAAACAATGATGGTCAGGAGGTAAACAACAGCGCAGATAGCCCCCATGGTCTCTGGACTACGAAGCTTCGGTTTAGCACAAAAAAATCCTTTGTAATGATTTATAGCAAGAACCTACATCTGGACCTTCTTCAATTTCGACATATCTTTCCCACTCAGGCCCGCCTTTATAAAGACATCCCCAAGCCATCTGATCATGCAGTATGTAGAGGCAAAAGCTATGCCGCTAAAGGCCAAAGATGCGATTAGAGGCTCGCCGTCGCCATGGAACGTGTTGGCTATGACACCAAGAGAGGCGGTAGAGATTGTAAAGAGACCGAAAGCCTCGGCCCGACTCAGAGTCGTGCTCATGACAGTTCAATGCCACAGCATGTCAATTTGGATGATGTTTAAGTTGTCCGAGAGCTGAATCTCTGGCCACCATGGCCTCCGGGTAGATGTACTCTAGCCGCGTTAGCCGCATAAATCGCGATTAATAGCTCAACGGAAGCCCTTTACAGTTTCCTTTCACGATGCAGTCAATCGCTGCTGGACAAATCCAATTCATTGCTATCGATGGTTAACTGAGTGAGACGATTATTACCTGATCACGATTGCTTGAATCACACGGCTTTTGAAGCTCCCGTGACCCTAATAGAGGTGTTATTTAGCCGAATCTCTCTTTGTTATGGAGTCTGGGGGCGGGTTTAGAAGCTTTGATCACGGAGCTGTCGATGTCGTACTTGCCGCTGCTTTCAATTCTTCTGGTACACGTATTGCGATATGTTCTGCTGATCACAAAATCCGTACCTACAATGTCGAGCAAGACAATTCATGGACTTTGATAGATCAATGGCGGGGACACGATGGTGAAGTTCTAGATGCAAGTTCGTCGAGTCCACATGCCATGTTCATCTGCTGAGCGTATATCTGAAGGTACAATGGATTGGATCTACCTTGGGACAAGTATTCGGCACCATCGGTAGCGACAATAAATTCAAGCTCTGGCGAGAGGACCCTTCTCAGGCACTGAAAAGCGGTCGTCGTTTTAGATGCATATTTTCTCAATCTCCAAGCAACCATGTTGCTTATGTTTCCTTTGACTTCAAGACCGTCAAGCACGAAGTGTGGCTAATTCTAGTTACGCACGATGGATTACTCAGCCTTCTTGAACCTTCCGAGCCTGAATCCCTAAGCGCCTGGAAAGAAATAGATCACATCTATCCCTATGGCCAACATTCGCGAGGTACGGAACCCCGATTTAGACTCTCGTTCCATCGTTCTGAGAGACCATGCTACAACGCCGTGATGGCCGGTCTGGACCCGAAGGCTCTTTCGCTTGCTGTTTCTGCGATGAGTTTTATCAAGATCTACCGTGCTCTCAAAGTAGAAGAGGGCAATTATCAGTTTCACGAAATGATAGAACTAGCAACCAACGCCCCTCTTATTAATGATGTTTCATGGGCACCGGGCTGCGTTCGCCCCTATGATCTGATTGCCGCAGCTTGCGATGATGGATTTGTGCGAGTCTTTGAGATTAATACACCGGTGGACGCCAAGAGCTCTTCTAGAAAAACTACTGATGCTCCTACTCCGCTGAACGCTGGCCCGCGACCTGTTTCGGTAGCTGCTCGCAACGCACCATCCGGAATTGGTGCAGGCTTGGTAGGCGCGTCTCGCGCTGCCGCACGTAATAATGCTGGAACTGCAAAGATCAGACACGAGTGGAAAGAGGTAGTGGCAATATATCATGATGATGGTGCGCCAGTCTGGAAGGTTGAGTGGATCCATGATGGTAAGTATATGCGACACGTCCAGTTGTGGGGCCGCTAACAGATGATCAGGCAGTGCATTTGCATCAACTGGCGATAGTGGCATATTGCATATATGGAAGCAAAATGTAGATGGTAAATTCATCGAATTTGCCGAGACTGGGCCAGGTTGATGCGATAGGTGTCTGATAGTCATCCATTTGCTAAACAACAACTACTGGAAAGGCTCAAAACCATAACCACCGAAACAATCCCAAGCACCCAGTTGAATCCCTTCGCCAGGAAAGAAAAACAACTCCCAATTGTGATGAGAAGCCCCCATAAAGCCATACAATATACCATCGCTAACCACACACTCCACCACGCATTCATTAATTCGTCCTGGGCGACTTCTGAATTTCGGGAAATTCTCCATGCTGGAAGAAACGGGTCGACTGTTAAGAGGATATGGCGAACTATCGACATGAACACTCGAGGAATTAGACGGACCGGGCTTTTCTTTTCTACCATTTGTCGGGGTGGATTTCTCGGCGACTCGGTCGCTACTTTGGCGGGATCGACTGGCGTATGGCGAGGGTCTTCCTTCGGCTCCTGAACGTTTGGAAGTTTGGTATCATTGGACAGCGCACGCGAACGTTGACTTTTCCTCCTTGACCTTTGTCGTTGTGGACTTTCGGTTGACAGCTGGTCCAGGGTCGTCGATCGACTTTTCTCGACTACCGTCAGCCATTCTGGAATACTGGGCCCTATGGGCAGTGGCGTAGGTGGTGGAGGCGGCCGGAGCGGAGGAGGCGGGTTTTCTTCCTTCCTCTTCGGCTGTAGTCGAAATGAAGAATTCAGCGATGATTTCTTGGCTGACAGTGTCTCCAGATAGCTGATTTTCGTGGTGGACTGCGCAGGCCTGGCTGGCGCGGGAGCCTCAATCCGCGAATGAGGGAGCTCAACCGAAACCTGGCCGGGAGGTTTAGCCGGGTAATGGCTGTGACTCTTAACCGGCCACTTTCCACCAAGTAACTTCTCCACTTGAGGGGCGGGCGACGACGAGGAAACGAAACGCATGCTCTCGGTTGGCGGGTCGAGATATCTATGTGGATTCTCGTAGCGGACCCCCGTGATGGGGTCTGCGCCCCAGTTGGTGAGCTTGTCTTCTGGTTTGACATGTCGAAAGAGATGGGTTTGAGGGTATTTGAGTGCCGCTGGTGGCGCTGGCTTTTTCCGGGACTTCTTTGACAGGCGGCGAAAAAAACTGTCTGGCGCTGACAACAGGACCTTTGAATCGGCGTCGTCAAAGAACAATCTATCGTCCGGGTTGAGACATATTCCTGCCCCTTCAATAAAGGGCCTTGCGTCTCCAGATTGGCATCTCCTCTCCTTCTTCGATCGTCGAAATAGTCGCATGGTGATGTGGAAAGTATGTTCAACTAGACTACCAGTACTTTCGAATTTTATGTGGTTGGTGTTACCGATAATCGATGTGGCTGATTGTAAAAGTTGATGAGACGGGAATTTGTGCACCTAGGCTGTCGAGGTTTCCATAATTCCTCGGGCATGCGACGAGGAGAGAAGTCGAGTTTGGGGGAGGGGAATAGCCATTGTATACCCCCAGTGCGGCCTCTCGCGCGAATTGCCAGGTTGGTGAGTTGATATACTTGCTCAAACTCATGATTGACTCATTTACTCACAAAGTTCTAAACTTTGTATGAAGAGCTAGACTGGATGGTATCAGGGTTAAGCTGTTCAAAGTCGGATGTGGAAACCTTGAGTATTGGTCTGGCACGAGCACATTTGCGGTAACATGGGTCAATGCTAAGCAGCTCAGAACAAACATTATTTGGAATCTACCACTACCCTCGTACTATTACAAGCATGCTCTGATTATACAAACCCATGCTCAAAACATTCCACTCTCCCTTCTAGCTGGCGTCCCCTGCAAATGTGCCCAACGCGTCGTATTGGCGCCTCCAGGCACACTACTTCTTTTCAGTGGACTACCTTCTCGCTTCGCAGGGCTTGAACTTCTTCCACGCTGACGATGCGCGTCTGGGAAATTTGTCGACGTCGCTTTTCTGAGTGGGGAGTTGGCATGTGAATAAACGCCAAGACTTCCCCCGTCACTGGTCGAGGGCTTGAATTGCGGTTGACGTAAGGCGGTACGTGGACGTATTGGTGAAGATGCATCGCGTAAATGAGCAGGCGTTCGCAGGGGTGGAGCCATGCTGGCTGAGGCACTTCTTGAAGGCGAAGTTGCTCGTCGGGCGTAGCCCTCGGGATCAACGTGTTTGATGTAATTGGGGTTAGGGCGTGTTTGAAAACTTCTTTGTAGAATTATCATGGGCGAGTATGTGTCTACTGAATTCTCATCTGCTTCATGTCGAGAGAGGCCATGCATTGAAGTTCCGGAACTCGTGTATTGTGTGCCAACATCGCGCATATGAGGTTGTGTTCGTGGATGGACGTATTTGGTATCATATTCATTCAACACCTCTTTGTGTATAACAGACGTATCTTTCGATTGCTGAGAAAAGTTTTTTTGTAGCATCATAAGTTGTGCAGAGAGCAAGCCCGCCAACACTATCGTGGTGACTACTGTAGTGCTTGGCCGAGGATCTTGGACAGCAGTTGGTAAGAAAAGCCAGTAAACCAAGACATGGCCTGGACTGAACAAACAAAACATCCTGAGAGACAACGGCGTTGGGTCCCATACCGCAAGCTCCCACACGTCTCTTGCGGCGTCCGGATGTGTTCTGGACTCTGCGCTATCTGTCGCAAGCATACTGGAGAGAAAGCGCAAGGGGGATGAGGAGAGGGGTGAGGAATCAACGCGGACACGATGCGCCGAGGGAGTACTTGGTACAGCGTCTACTGAGGTTTCGAACAATCTGTAGTGGCGTTGGCGGTAGAAAGTGTATGCGGCATTTGCGAACGAGAGAAGTGAAAGGAAGTGAACGATGAAGGCTGCCTGTACCGTGTAAGTCTCCGTACTGTCAACTCATTGTCCCGTCTCAGAATCTGCGCACAAACCAAGCAAGCCATCCGGCGTGGGATTCATCTTCTCCAAAGACATCATCCCCCTTCGTTCTTGAGCTGGATCCACTATTTGCTCTTGCAATCAAAAATACAACGTTGAGCGCAAACCCTATAGGTGTTGCCCAATCTTTCTGCCATTGGTCCCAATCGCTCGAGTCAATTTCTTCCGAGAGCCAAAGGAGGAAATCTAGTGGATTGAGATATGCTTGTATGCGCTCCGCCAGTGGTCGGCGGCGGATGAGTCGGGGCATCTCGACAGTTCAGAGGGAGGTAAGATGGCACTGCTGGCATTATATGCCACTCTCGAAGATCTCGCCGAGCTTCCACTCTCATGACAGTTCCGAAATGTGACAACCCTGGTGAAAAACACATGTTTACAAACACACAAAGAGTGTAGCCAAGGCGGAGGCGGGTAGGGCTGGACAGGGGGTATTCTATGCATCAACCTTGTGGAGCTTGGCACGCTTGGGTGGCTGTCATCAGATATCCGAACTTTAGGTAGCTCTACCTTCATGTAATAGCCAGGACGTCAAAAATGGCCGCACCAACTTCCGCATACAAGGATCGACATTTCCTTGCAGTCATTGGAGATGAGGTCTGTAGTTCGCCTGCGCTGTCGATGCTAGTTAGAAGCTCACATGGTATTAACCTAGGACTCGGTGACAGGTCTACTGTTGGCTGGCATTGGGGTATGCGACGTCTGTAGCTCTTCTGGACAATGCTGACGGGCGATTTGTAGCACGTCACACAACCTCCCGATGCGCAGAAGAATTTCCTTGTCGTGGATGCGAAAACCGAAAACGCAACCATTGCCGAGGCTTTTGATAGGTTCACACAAAAGCGCAAGGACATAGCCATTCTTCTTATCAATCAACATGTGCGTTCGTTGCTGTTTGCTAACTATATTGAGGCTCTTGCGTTGACATATCTGTATATAGATCGCTGAGAAGATAAGAGACCGAGTAGATACATATACAGACGCCTTTCCTGCGGTGCTGGAGATTCCGAGCAAAGACCACCCGTACGACCCAGAAAAAGATAGTGTATTAAAGAGAGTGAGGAGGCTATTTGGGGAGTAAGGGAGAATCTAATTAGAGGAAGCCGATTGGCTTAATCGCGATATTGTCGGAGGCTCAGGGTGCTACACCTGGGATGAAGAGCATAGCATATCATGGTATCTATGGGTTTGGGCTTGACAGTTGCACGGATATTTCCCCCCAACAAAGGCATACTTTGCGCGGCGAATGTAGACTACTGATACACTGGAGGGTATGATACGGGCTATCCTCGAGCAACTAGAGGCCTTTGAGACCCATGCACCTGTTGCAGCGCCTGTAAACACTAGGAATATTAAACGCACATCAATCGTTCTGTTTGCCCTCGCTACCGTTCTGAGTGGGAAACCTGCTGCTATCGTACTATTGATCATGTAACACAACCCTGTATGTAGTGCAAACCGAGCTAGAACGTCGCAGTTCGTCTCCATCAGAAATGCACAGTGGCTTCAAGACAGATTACCTTAACGTCGTCTTTTGTGTAAACATCCGCAAGCACAGTGTACTTTCCCTAAAATTTAGAGGGTTAGCTCAACATTATAGCATTACATGGGATGGAACTATACGCTACGTACCGCTGGAATCTCCTTTGGCAGCTCCACGTCCTTCTTTATAACCTTCTCACCCTCCAATGGGCACTCTTCATCTACATTCTTCATCTGCTCACAAAGATCTTGCTTCGAATTGATCAGGGTTATTAGACCGTATTTGATCCGCAAGTTCACGTAGGAATCTTGTACAACCTCTTGGGTGAAGTTGCCTTTGGCTTCGATGGTAAGTGTCGCACCTCTGGGTTATGTTAGCTGTAAGGCTCTGCGCTTGTAGGCGTAGTCTACTGACTTTGCAGGCGGGTTAGGTTTTAAATTCACATAATCTATAGTCAGGATATCCTTGGTTGTGTCCGCCTGGCAGTACTCGAGCGGGTTGTCGCCTGGTACTGAACGGTCGTCATCAAGGACTCTCTGATCGCGGCCGAAGAAGCTTGATGACTTGGAAGCGGCAAGTGAGGAAAGGACAAATGGTAGGAATATGGTTATAAGCTTCATGGTTATTGCGAGAACGTTATCAGTGTAACAAGGTAGTGTACTCCGTAGGCAGAAAGAACACTGGGATGACTACGGAGGTATAAGGTAGTTCACACAAGTGCACAACTTTGGCGCGGGATCCGAACGATGTACCTCAGGTAGGTAAGGTACATAGCTTATGTGGCAACGAGTCTTGGCGGCCTGCGCCCTATCTAGCGGGTATGGTATTGTGTACTAGTTATGAATACATCGCCTTACGTTACCGTACCAACACACGCTACCTTACCTTACCTTATCCTCCAGGCTAGGACTGACTGAGAGTCGCTTCCAACTTTGAACGGTAATCAACCAACGACTGCCAAGGGGCATCCCGGGTTTGAAGGTCACAATGAACGAAGATTCGTTGTGTTTTTGAGAGGTTCATCAAAATACCTTAGTCTACTGAATTCTCCCTACTGGCTGTCTTATGAGATGGAACAGGCGGAAGATGGATGAAACAACAGCTTCTACTCTACCTATTCTAGTTGGCGGCGACATGTCTCTGAGTCTGGACTCTGGTAGATGTTTGGATCGTCCAACGGCGGAATTGATTTCTTCCACATGCATGTAAACCCACCTATCACACTAGTAGAGTACCGGCTTGAGAAGTAAAGTAAGGTAGATAAGCAAAACCAGGAAACAAAGTCGTTGCTCGACTCGACTCGACTCGACTGTTCCAACTCTCCAATTGGTCTTTGTGCCGCACGAGCTGCTTGTCACATGCTCCTTGCTGAGTGAGGATGAATTCCGCAAGGCTTCTGTTAACCTGCAACAAAGCGCTTTTGACAGTAATCATTAGCGATGGCCCCCCACTCCCTCTTTGGTGACCGAAGGAGGATGTTCTAATGGACTAGCTGACACCAAGGCCTCTCCTCTCCACAGCAACTTTTGACAACATATCAGTACAAATGTACTCGGTCCCGGCGACTCTTTTGATTCTCTCCGGGGCAGCGGCAGGTCTCAGGGATACCCTGCGTCACCTACAGTCGACTAGACATCGGCCAGCAGAGCGGAGGGGCAATGGTGACAATGCTCTGCTGCGGCTCTCCTTGAGCTCGACGCGCTTTGGAAGTGGTCCTCCATCCCGTCCATTCGATGTTCCGAAACAAGCACGACTTGCACGAGTAACACGTTCCTTGCAGTATTTCTTTTCTCAACATGGTTACTTCGCTGCTCCTCTGCTCCTCTGCTCCTCGAGCAGCGGGCGGGCAATTCGATGCATCCAACTGAGGGGCCGGAGTGGCTCTGCAAAGTCTGCATACAACTTTACAGCTTACAAGCAAGCGGTATCTATCGCTTGTCGATGTGATTGGTCGGTGCATGAATAATCCAAAATATTTCCTTTCTTAGTTGCTCCCGTGTCGATCCCCCGTCGTTTCGCTCAAGTCGCAAATGGAAAAGTAAGTGCGAACTTGGCCCTTTAGTTTTATCTACTCCTCCCTCTCTAGAATCCTTCGCCCTCACCAACAGCAGCCTCTTGAACAATAACAACAACAACAAATCCGACCATCACCCACCCGCCCTTTGCTACTTACTTGACATTTCTCTTCTCAGTGGTCAACAGTCGCCAAGCAACAGTGTCTCTACCACCGTAAACTTCCAACCCACTGCGCGCAAAAGGACACCGCCATTCCTAACAGCCCGTTGAGACACGGTTGATTGCCGTCAAATCTGTCAGTCGTCACGACCAACGGATGGGACAAGCCTTGGTTCACTCTTAATGATTGATATCACGGCCTCTACATGATAAATCGCGGCGAATGCTCTTTGAAATTTCCTCTCGACGGCTCTTTGATCCTCAACTCACCCTCACTTCGAGTCACATTTCCGAACCCGGTACCTTCAGCATCGCATACAACTGCCACTTGTCACTTGAACTTGGCTTATCGATATTGTCGGCATAGTCGACGTATAGACTCTTCGGCAATCTCCCGCTACCTCCAAACGTCATGCGAGTCAGACCCAGAAATCTCTGAACGACCCTATCCTCGCACCCACAAAGACACGGAGGATTTGTCGGCCATATTATGACAGATATCGCTTTATCGTTCAACACGCTCACGGCGCCTGTAGTCCACACGAACGGATCTGTTCCTACCTCGGTCAAGGTTGCTCAAGTGTCGAAGCACGCTGTGCCTGGCATCGAAGACGAGGAAGACTACACTATCAAGTGTATCTGTCGCTTCAACGAGGATGATGGAAACACAGTGTTCTGCGACCGGTGCGAGACTTGGCAGCACATCGAATGCTATTATTACGCCGATGGGATGGTCCCTGATGTCAGTGCGATCATCCACTTCTGCGCCGATTGTGAGCCCAGGCCTCTGGATGCGAAAAGAGCGATCGAGCGACAAAGCACGAGAATGGAACAGCCTGACCCGGGCGAGAAGAAGATCAAGAAAACAACCACCAAAAGCCATAAGAAAAAGATCAAGGTACTAGAGTCGAATGCGACTCTTACAAACGGCTGGTCTCACGATAGAAACGATCTTGCCTTTCCCCACGACCGTACTAGCCGAAGTCCTCGAGACCAGCTCCCACACGCCAAAAGACCTAAAACGAATCATCGCCTCTCCAGCTCGGTCAATTCTCCAATGACCCCATTTGCGCCCTCGACCCAATTTGGCAAACGTTCCGGATCTACATCGCACGCAATGCAAAGTCCTTCAAAAATGCCGCAGAACCATTCACCAAACGGATACTCCAGCGAACCATATAGTCCTGAATTCTTACATCTTTACGATGACGATCCTGGCGATACTCCCTCACAAGCCAATCTGTTCAACGACATTACAATTACCAGAAGTCTTTCATCTTGGTCGCGCGATAGTCAGTCACTTCGTGAAGCTACCAATGGATTGTCACCGGGAGATGTGTTCCATCGCTGCGAACAACCTGTTAACTCAATGACGCTCCCGCAGCTCCACAAACAACATAAGCAGCACCCTTCCTCGGATCCTCATGGCCAGCATCCGCAATGGACTTTCCTTACTATTGATTCGTCCATTCCACAGGACTCGATAGTGGGTGAGCTGAAGGGTAAGGTTGGTCATATGAAGGACTACATCGAGGATCCGCTAAACCGATGGGACTACCTTCGACACCCTGTTCCTTTTGTTTTCTTCCACCCAAAGTTACCCATCTACATTGATACGCGGTCCGAAGGCACGGCTTCCCGATACTTACGACGAAGCTGTCGGCCCAATCTGAGCATGAAAACCATCTTGCAGGAGGGGGATTACCATTTTTGCTTTGTCGCCAAGACTGATCTAGAAGCGGGATCAGAGTTGACGATAGGATGGGTTTTGGACGAGCACATGAGAAATTTCGTTCATAGTCGCAACAATGAGGAGATAAAGCGTGAGGGTATTGTCGATGCGGGCGAAGACTATGCTGTCGACTGGGTAGGGAAAGTCCTGGCAGACTTCGGCGGCTGTGCATGCGGCGTCCCGAGTCAATGCGCTTTGGCCAGATATGATCGACGCCATGGTGCTGCCAACGTCAATTCCGCTTCCCACTTATCAAACGGCGTGTCTAAGAAAGGTCGTAACGGCTACGCCAATAAGACATCACCGCCCAGTACTGGCCAGGCCACAAATAGCAGGGCCGCAAGTGAAGGAATGAAGCATCAAGATGACGACGATCGCGAGGATAGCCGATCTACATCAGGGTCTGTACGGAGCAAGCCGCGAAGTCGGGAGATGACGCCCACGCATGGAATTGCTCTCGGGCAAGAGCTCTCTGTTCGTGAGAAGAGAAAAATCGCGGCACTGGAGAAAACATTCGAGAATCTTGAGCAAGACAAGCACCAGCCTGCTCAAAAGAAGAAGAAGCGAAACAGCGGTGGTTCCAATCTCAATACACCTTCTGCTGGCACTAGCCAGCAGCTAGGTCATACCGCAATTTCCCAGTCTCAGCCAAGTACTCCGCACATCTCTTCTAGGCCTCGATACATGGACTCTGGCACTTCCCAAAGGATATCAGGCGCTCTTACCAGCAAAAGCTCGCGTACCTTGGGCTCACAGAACTCTTCCCACATGCCCCACAAAAAGTTGTCGCACCTGAACCCTCCCCTGGCAGCCTCACCACTCGTTCGTCAGAACTATGTCGACTCTTCTGTGCAAACCGATCCTGACAAGAATGACGACTGGTACAAGCCCACGGGGGCTCAGATCCTACCGCGAAAGCCCTTTGTATCTTTGACGAAGCGTCTTCTGTTGCGATGCCAAAGAGATCGGGTAAAGTTAGAGGAACTTGAACGGGCAGCCTCTACGCCTACTAGCGATCTGCAAGCTGGCAGCCAACAGCCTCCTGATGTCCAGATGAAAAACTCTTCGCCTATCAATTCGACCGTCCTTGTCGGCCAGCATCCCTCAGAGGATGCAGAGATGCATGATGTCGGTCTTGGTGTGACACTCGATCCAGACAGCCTACCGTCGGATCTTCCGGTACAGAAGCCTCGCCCTCCCGATCAAGCGCCAAATCTGCCAGACCTGGCAGTAGTTGGGGACGTCAAGTGTCCTCCTCTGCTATCAATTTTGACTGACAGGAAGCCGCCTGATGTTCAGTCTCGCCCAGTCAATGGATTCCGCTCCGCCGATCTGCACGTTCAGCTTCCGCCTACACCTCAGGACAATCCAGAGCCCTCCATTACCGCCACTCCCAGTTCAATTCCCTCTCGGTCACCGTTCTCGCATACTTCCAATCATACTCATAACAGCTATCCTCCGCTCTTCTCCGCCTCAGTCTCGAGTCATGTTCAGCCCAGCCCTGTCAAGAAGAAGGTCAGCCTTGGAGAGTACATGAGCCGGAAGAAGACCGAATCACACTCGACAGCTGATAAACATGCAAGTAGCAGCCCGATATTACAATATAACTCTATCAAACCCTTACCTGGGATAGAGGATGGCGCCAAGGATCTGGCAATGGAAGGGAGTTCTATAGCCGACTCGCTGGGAAAAGAGGAGGGAATTCTGGTGGGACACGATGGCAAAGATCCAAAACTGTGATATCTTCTTGCATCATAAACGCATTCTCAGGTCGTTACGGCGCCGTTTATGACTTTATCTACCCTCCAGCGAGGCATTCATCGTTGGGGAGGGCGGCCTCCATACTGACTCGGCACAAATGTCTTTGGAGACGATGATTGTGCCGCAGTGCGGATGTCACCGCGTTTCTAGCTTTGAAATAGGAGCGTTTTCGCTTTCAATGAAAAACCGTTAAATATCAAGACCCTACTAACCCCCTTTGTCATGTGTGCTGAACCTTTGTTCCTTACTTTTGGGCCACTCATCTAATCGATCCTGGGAGCTCGGATGCTTTCTCCACCGTCTAGTACTTACACTCGTCCGTAGCACATTTCCCAAATCACCGCCAGCAGGGGAAATAGTCTGCGGTGCCCTCACCCGATGCCCGTATCTTATCTTACCTTTTATGAACACTTCCAATAAGCACTTCTTGCGTTCCGTTAATATATTTGCATCTTTCTCCAAACAGACATCCAACCAATTAGCTATTCCTCCAAATATACAGTGATGCCCTTCCCAACTAGAAGCACCACGCCACCAACCTTCGGATTTCTTGTCCTCCAGCATTTCCGTTTGTCTTCCAACTGGAAACGATGTGGGGTTATTCACTCCTACCTTTCTTTAACCAATGCGAGTCGAGGACCATCTTTCTGTTTAGCTGAGCTACGATCAGCAGCTTCAGCTACGGTTCAGACCCGTCATCAACAAAACCCAGTGTTATCGGATTCGCTATCAAAGGGCTGCCTTTGACATCGTCGTAACACTCCCTAGTCTTATCGAATTAAACCTCCTTGCCCCCCCTCTTTCAACCCTTCCCCTCCCCCCCCCAACTTCTCCCGGCTTCATGCCCCTCCATTCAAGCCGGCCAGTAGGGAAGCCTGCTATCTATTTGAGACTACCGTCAGTCGGCGAAAACTTCGACAAAGGAGTACTAGCATCAATAAGCCGGAAGGTGTAACGCCTGGCATTCGAGCATGCCTAAAGTAACGGAGGAATTTGACGCTTGAGGCATAGATTTGGAGAGCCGAACAGACTTTCAATGCTTCCTACGAATGCTACAGCAAGCAAGAAGGAAGAATAAACGCCATCTATCCCGTGAACCTGAATCTCGTCGCTTCTAACCTTCCCAGGCCTTCCCTGGGCGCTACATTCCTCCTCCGGTAAGAATTGGTAAAGTCTATACACGACGTTCCATTAGCGATGCGCTCTTATAACGCTCTGAGAACAGATATTCATCAGCACGTACCTTGCAGCAGCACTCTGATCTTCCTCAAATCCCCCGTTTGAACCTTCTGCCCAATAGCCGACATCAGCCTCTCCCCCTCCCCATGCTTCACTGTTCCATGCGGTAACATCCCAATCGTAGCCCCAACCCACCTTGCCACCTCTTCCGGCATGATCTCGAAAAGTGCAAGCAACACCCCGCTTGCATCCGGAAAACAGTCTCGCGGGAAATGAAACATCATTCCCGTCATGATCCTCTGGACCAGTACCTCCCCTTGGCTCGTGACGAGACGCTTGACCGCTTGCTGGATCTGAGCTGTATTTTGTTGGGGTTGCTGGGAGTCTATATCTTCGGAGAAGGACGAGGAATTGGGGTGCGAGGTGCCATAGGAGAGGAAGTCCCGGAGGAAGTGTAGAGTTGCGGTCAAGGGGGCGTCTTGTTGGAGGGTTAGGGCACTGATGGAGGCGGAGATGATAGGTTCGCAGACAGGCGCTGTGAGGAGTTGTTGGTGGTAGTAGATTAAGGCGTCGATTAGGAGGCGGAAGAAATCTTCGATGACTGCACATATTGTAAGTGAAATTCTATATATTGCTCATGAGTTGGAAGGATAGAGGAGAATTACCGTCGGCGAGATCGGTAGGAGGGAGGTCATTCATGATCCGTAGAAACGCGAACGCTTGCTGCTCGAAAAATTTATAGATTGCTTGGGAGGTAGATGGATCGACAAATTCCGCTCCTCGTGCGAATTCACGAAGGACAGAATCCGTTGCCCATAGGAAGCATCCCTGGCGGGAGTTTTCGAACCCCGATGCAAGCTGCTGGGCTAGCGTCGGTAACAGAGGAAGTACGGCCGTTCGATACGAAAGAACCATGTAGCGCCAACACCGGCACACTCGCTCCAGAATGGGCGTCGAGTTGGTGAAATTCTCAGCGATCGCCGACATGAACGGTAATATTTCTTGGCAATACTTGACCGCAGGGTTCTCCTGATGTGGTGATACGTAGGGTTGGATGTTTTGAATGAAGACCGTTAGGAGTTGAAGATAGTCTGCAATGGCTAGCTTTGCTTTTTCGTCTTCCGCATTCTTGGCCTCGTTGGCGCGGGTCATCGTTCTCTTAATAATAGGATCACAGTATAATTTGAACATTGAGTAGATCTTATCCAACGGCTGAGCTGAGATGACACATGCCACACCTTCAGTAATCTCTTCCTGGCTTGGTGGTGGGAGTTTGTCCAGAACAGATTCGTAAAAGGCGTGAAGTTGGGTGACGTGATCGGTGAGGAGCTGTTTGCAGTCTGTTCCGAAGAAGCGAAAAGCCAGAGCGGCAGCTCTTACAACCTCCGTCGATTTGTGTTGAAAGCCGGCAATAACGAAATTCAGTTGAGGTTGGAGAAACTCGGGATGTTGAGCCGTCCACTCGGTGTACCTTCCCAGTGCCATTATAGCTTGGAAGCGCAGCTTTTCGTGATCTGGTATTTGAACGATGAGCGGTATCACTTGGTGAAGGACAGTACTCTCTTCTGGGGATACGTTCCGACCCATTGCCCGCATACTGAACAACGGAGCCTCAAGTTCTTGCCAATGAGGGACACTGGTGCCAGTGGCTTGTCCTCCCCATGCTGATATCCATTGTTGAATGAGTTTGAATGCTTTTCCCAGACATACCTCAACGGTGATGACATCGCAGCAGTCTTTCAGTACATCGCCCATCTGGTGCCGGAACTCTCGGAACTTTTCCTCTTGCTCTCGATCGCCATCAAACAGATCTGTCTCATTTGAGTCCTGTGGGGTTGGAAATTCCAGATGTTTGATCATGACGTCCACGAGTCTTTCAAAAACATCAGCATACTGATTGCGTGCTGGTTTATACTTTTCCAGGGTTACCATCTGTTTGAATTCATACCAAAACAGGAATGTTAACGCAACAGCATCTCGATCCCGATCTCTGGCACAGCACTCCAAGATTGATTCTACGAGGCCTCTAAATTCGGCGGGTAGTCGAGCGATCATAACAACCCAGACTTCACCAGCTTCGGCAAATAGCCTTGTTATACCTTTGTAGGTCTCCAGATCTTCTGACTCCGCAACCTCCTGTATTTTGGGTCTTAACGATAGAATGCGAGGGTAGATTATCTGGATTAGTTCAATGGATTCATCTACTTCCCGAGTATCTCTAATAATTGTGCACATGCAATCAATTGCAGCCTCGAACGATACTTCTATCGAAAGAGCATTTATAATTGCTTCAAAGAGAGAAGAGTTGACGACATCAGCAGCTGGGATCTCACGAAGCCAAGACGATATACACTCGAAAAGATGCGGATTTGAGGCCGCGGTGGCTGTTGAGCGTTTAGCATTGAATTGAAAAGGAAAGGAAAGATACGACTGTAAAATCAGAAACGTAGTAAAAACTTACGGGAAGATTGGGAATATTGGATTAGAAGTCGTAGAACTTGGGGGGCATTCTCTTCTAACAGTTCCTTCGTTCTAGTTATGAGGTCCTCTTCCTAGTGACACCCAATGATATTAGCCACTTTATTTCCAGAGCATGACATTCAGAGATGTTTCCCTGTGGCATGAGCGAGTCGTGGTCAGCATACCGAGAGATTGATCTTTCGTCCCTCGATCACTTCTTCTGGCAGCACTCTAAGAAACTCCAAGACACAATCCAGTGCGTTGTTCCCAAGCGATGAGCCTACGAGTTGAAGTACATTCTTCCACTCTACCATCTGGATTGCTAGATTTGCTTGGCAAACACATAGTTGTGTCCTAATCGGTCTCGGTCCTTCACGGAAAGTGTTCATAAGCCCAAGGATAGAGTCTCGTAATGCTGGTAAAGACTGCCGAGGAAGTTGATCTAGATCATAGGTGATCTAGAAGAATGAGTATGGTGATAGGATTGTCTCCGAGTACTGGATGGAGTATTTACTTTTCCTTTTAGTGTCGTTGCGGCAAACAGCTTGGCTTCCACGGTAACTCCAGAGGATGACAGAATAGAGTGGGTAGAAGCCCAAGCCTCAGGCTACAGTTTATGGAGCGTCAGAGTGGCTCTATTGGCAATAAACTGTACTGATATTACGTACAGACTTTTGGAATTTCTCAAGATATTCGTGTGCTTGCGATTTCTGTGACCGGTCTTCATTGCTTTGCATAGTCGCCAGAGCAGCAAGTACGGGCGTAAAGTCATCTGGTCCTGTTGAGGCCATGTTAAGTTGTGCTGTGGAGGGGTTGGGTGGAGCTATTTATTCGTTCAGAGCCTTCCAGCTGGCAGGACGATATCTCATCAATCGAATAACAGCAGCATAGATACCACAGAAGCTTGAGAAGGAGAGAGTGGATTGTAGAATCTTGTCAACTGTGCAAGGCGTTAAATTTTGTGTTGATTGATGCGCAGCGTCAGAGGCGTCCAAATGCGGCTCACAGGCGGATGCGGTGGAACTTTCGCCGGCCGTAGCTCTGTGGTTTTGGTGCATCACCATTAACCATCTTAAAGGGGAACAACCGTCAACGACAGTTTTCGATACTTTCTACGCCGTACAGAATCTCATCCAGTGCTTCCACAGAACTCTGGATTCTCTTGCTGGAACTCGAGAGCTGGGCTACACCAAACGCACTGCCGTCAAGAAAGCAAGTTGGACTTTGAGCACCATCAACCTACGCAATGACTGGTCGCGGCGGTGGCGGTAGAGGCAAGGTGCTTTTGCCTCCAATCAACTTTATCTTCAAGCTCCTACAGCAGCATTCCACGGTCTCAATATGGTTGTTCGAGCAATTGGCAATCAGGATAGAGGGGAGGATTAGGGTAGGTCTTATGTTGATGGGTAGCTATCAATGGACATGGCTCACAAGATCACGTTCTAGGGTTTTGACGAATTCATGAACCTGGTGGTTGATGACGCGGTGGAAGTTAAGCAAGCTACAAAGACAGATCCCGACGAAAAGCGACGAGAATTAGGTATAATTTTCTCTTTGATAAGACGTTATGGGGAAAATTTAACACATACAATAGGTCAGATCCTACTAAAGGGGGACAATGTATCCCTCATTCAAGCCCTTCAATAAGAAAACTTATGGTAGTTCTTCTGAGGTTCTTGACCGGTAAAATATTTGACCAAGGCGCATTGAGATACCAAGGAAAAGTTTTATGTTTTGTGTCGACCATTTAATCTACTCGCTACCCTCACAACCTCGAATCAACGATCCGTCGCCTACAATCAATGCGTCCAATCGCCAGTCAGAAGCATCTGTGGGAACCTCCCCTTCTTCGAGAAGCTGTTCTTGAAGTGCTAGTCCGACTACGAAGTAAGTGGTTAAATTAGTTGTACAGATAATGCAACAAATAGAACATTTACTCACCAAGCAATGGCATTCTTTTCGAGTTTCCACTCTCGGATGCCCTCATTTGATGGAAGCGTTGCAGAAAGAAATCATAGAAACCCTTTCCATGCCCAAGTCTTGCAAATCCCCTATCAAAAGCCATACCGGGCATGATTATCATGTCAACATGCTCTCCTTTCATTGATTCCCTTGCGTGGTCATTCGATTCGATTTCGGGGTCACTAAGACATTTGCATCTCCCAGGGATCGAGGCTTTACTTGGAGTCGGGATCCCCCAAGCATCCGGCCCAAGAGCCTCGTAATCCTCTAGTGAGTGCAGAGAAACCATGTCCATGACCGTCTTGGGCCCATCCGTCGGCGGAGAATCCAACTTGTAAGTATACGGCACGTAGACACTCTTGCCTTGGTGAAAGGCATCGTGAACAATATCACTTGTAGAGACCTCTCCTCCCGGCATGGAGAGATAGATGCTAATCTGACTGGCCATTTTGTACTCGGGCAGAGAAAACAAAGTAGTTGCAACTTGCCGGGCTGATCAGAGATGCACATCGGATCAGCAAAGAGATGTAACTTATGCTTTACATACTACGGACATTGATTGTTGATTGAGTCTCCAGACAGCTGTGAGAGCCGGTGCTTCATCGAAGCTCTTAATTCCTTCTTGAGCGTTCGAAGAGCAGTCATTTCTGCGACCATTTCATACGAGAGCCAGCATGAATTGAATCGGTAGTGACTTTAATCGACGGTGACCTTTCCGTATCATGGACTATCTACCATACTCGAAAATATGGTTGTCGTTGCACAGAAAGACTCATGGCACAGGTTCACGTTGCTATTTATAGACTAGAAGGATGAGGCGAAATTTAACCTTTGACGGCCTTCCGGTGATGACTGTAGTGCCCCCCTTGATCTCAAAGGACCTGAGCACAACTTCAGACAACACTCGTTTCGCAACAAAACTCAATGCCTCACTCTCTTAGGACGCTGTTGTTTGCTGGCGCTGTTCTCGTATCGGCCGTGAGTTCGCAGGGTGTCCCGCAGTTGACAGGAACATGGACGACCAAGTCGCGGCAGGTCATCACCGGACCGGTACGTACTCCAAAATGTTTCGCGTTCATACCACAGCTGTCAATCTGGGACGAGGAGCTGGGCCTATCAGGAATTTTGTGTTGGCAAAGGCTGACTTCTACAGGGTTTCTACGACCCAGTAAACGAGAAGATGTTTGAGCCGTCGCTCACAGGCTTTTCATATTCTTTTACCGATGATGGCTATTACGAAGTAGCATACTATCGAGCAATATCGAATCGTGTGTCTCTATCACAGTCTATGAAATTGACGAACTATACTAACTAGCTTTGTAGCTACAACACCATCATGTCCTCAAGGAATAATACAGTGGCAGCACGGCATATTCACAACACCATCCAATGGATCCCTCATCCTGACACCCTTCGGAGTTGATGGCCGTCAACTCCTATCAAATCCGTGCCTGTATCACACTTCCGTATATACACGCTACAACCAAAGCGAGCTCTTCAGAGTAAGTCAAGCCTGAACTGTAATGTTCTATTATAATAGGCACAGAAAAACTAACTGGCTACCCATGCAGAGCTTCGAAGTAATCACCGACTCCTACAGCAAAGCACCCCGGCTCAATCTTTTCGCCTTTGATGGAGCCCCCCTAAATCCGATGTACCAAGCCTACAAACCACCTATAATGCTCCCCACACAAACCCTTAACCCTACCACGGCATCTTCAACCGGTGGTGCTACAGCCACAGCATCAACCACTGGAAAGGCTAAGAGGAGTCGTTTTGAGCGTGACGAGGATCTGGGAGGCCCATTGAACCGAAACGTTTTGATAAAGCGGAAAGAGCCGATTAATGCAGATAAATGGTGGTGGATTGGGGCGGGGATGACAGCCATAGGTGGTGTTGGATACATCTGCTTTTGATCGGGACGAGGTGCTTTGATGTTCTCCATAGATAATGTCGTGCTGGGAGTTTTCGGGCATGTTTTGGCGTCTAGGAGTATGTCTTCCTAGATACACTACTCGTACATAGACCGACCATGACCTTGGCATGAGCGTATCTGTAATGATCTTTCGGCAAATCTGCCACTTCACTCATTATGCAATTCTGCCACAGCATCGGTCCCTCTTCCGTGTGATTCCACCCTCTGTTGATTCCCCGAGTGCTTTGGCCTGGCACAGCACCGGCGCATACCGGCCATGGGAGATCGAGTACGCCCACCACGACATCCGGATTTCAAGTAGTTGTCGTGCCGGTGTGGCAAACATCCTCGAGCCATTAACGCGGCTCCGGTAGGACCGTCCACTCAACTCCAGTCCCTAACCCTCCCCTCCCCTCCCCGTCCTTCACAAATCCCCTCCACCTTCCCCTTTCTCCCTTTTAATCCTCACCCGCCCTCTCCCACCAAAACATCTTTCACAACCACTCTAGTCAATCATCCACCCTCCTCACCCTCGGCACCACCCTCTCTAGCTCCTCCCGATCCTTCTCTGTCGGCACCAACCCGAATCTCTCTTCCGCTTTATCCGTCAGCAGGATACCGAGGCCGGCCCAGCCGATCATGCCCAGTCCGAGGAAGATGCGGGTGCGGGGAGGGAGGTTGAGGAAGGAGCTGTGGTGGGGCGGGCGGTCGGTTAATGGGTAGAGGCTTAGGGGGAAATAGGGGAAGCGTACCGGTAGAGGGACATGTTATGGAGACGGAGACCACTACGACATTATTGGGAAGGAGTGGATGTTGCGTTGCTTAAAGGTCGGAAGAAAATCAGAGGCTCAATTGGTTTAGAGGTTTTAGCGTGTGCAGAAAGGTTTATTCTAGAATCCTTGGCATTCATTTTTGCGCTGCCCCACGGTGATCCTTTATATGAGGAATTCGAAAATCCAACCCCACCACCTATTATCGCATTCAAACAGGTGATTTTGAAGCTATACAGACCTCCTCGCTTACTGATCGCTTTTATAGCTATGCCGGGACCACTTCCTGCAAGCCTTCGCTCCAGAATACTACGCCTTCTGCTACTTCATTGGGCTCCTTGGGCAATCGCTGAAGAGGTTCATTGTTGCCCTGCCACTGTATACAATATTCAAGAGAACCTCTTTATGTATAACTCACCTTTCAGACCTCAGTTTCGTTCAAAAGAAGCCCCCCGCAAGGTGTTTAAGGCAGCTGAAAATGACCTCATAGTCTACCTCGAAGAGCAGTCATGAACCATGCAGAAAGAGATGATCTGATACATATGAAAGAAGTGAGACATTAACGTGCATCGATTCACGATATCAAGAATTCTGAAGAGAAGACGCTGAAGTAATAAGAAAGAACAGCGTGTAGAGATCAGGCAAAACGATGAGCTTCGTTTGAATTGAGTAGCAGACATGCTTCGTTTGACGATCGAACAGCTCGTGTTCGTGAATGAGTCTTTATTCAATGAGATCACAGACTGACGTCATCAAGCCTATGCTTTCGTTGATCAATCAGCTCGCTATCAAGTCTTCAGAACGAGAAGACATTGCTGAAGTGTTCTTTCGATCTATATGAAAGACGAATATCTATTCTGTACAGGCATTCGTGAAGACTGATTCAACGACGAGACTTTCTTTCGATGACTAGCAGATGAACTGCTATCTCTATGCAGTTTCTTTTCGGCTTCAAGAAGTGTGATCATCATGAATAACGCAAGTGTTCATTGCAATAGTCGAATCGAAGAGCTCATCATCTCACACGAATGTCAGATAAGCTATTCTATTTGCCTCGTTGAATTGACGATCTATCACTGATATGAATGTCAGATGCGATATTTGCCTCTCTACTCGTCGAATTACAACCTCATAGAACTCATCTTCAGCGTATTAAAGACCTGGGTTCGTAGGCATTTTGACGAGATATGACTTCATTTTGAAGGCATCTTTGATGACTTTCTTCATTACGCTGTTGAACGAAGCGAATGTGATAGATATTCGAGGCAGCACTTCAAGCATTCAGGCTACATCTTTGAGACAGATATCAGAGCTTTGAAACGAGAATTGAAGGTAGGAAATCAGGAATTTGATTCTATTTAACGACTCAGTTCTAATAGAGTCTTTCGGATGCTCTAGAGGGGGTGAGAGGGTCATCTAGAGGTAGATTTTAACTTCGACGTTGAGGAATTTCGAATAAAAACGGTTACAAGAACATCAATAAACAAAGAGGTCTGAATAGCTTCAATTTTGGGCAATTGGGGGGGCGGTGGGGTTGAATTTTCGAATTCCTCATATAAAGGATCACCGTGGGGCAGCGCAAAAATGAATGCCAAGGATTCTAAACCTTTGTGCACACGCTAATTACTGTAGGCGAGACTAACCCTAAGTCATGGGTGCGTCGAATCATGATGAATTGAGTGTTCTAATTGCAAGAACATATTTGTATTCGCGAACCAATCGGTCCCAAACTCTAGAGGAAATCTTTCTAAAGATGTACTTGCTAGTCTTTACTCCACAACAATCAATACATTTAATACTACAAGCCGCTTCGTTCCTCATGACCGCTTGAATAAACTGGAGATATTCTCATTACCCATGCATGAAATGATGCTGCCGAAAATACCCAACGCCGAAATCCACGCTGGTGTAGTGGAATGTGCGCCAGCGTCAATGATTCCTTGAAAACAGGCTGTTTCATTGCCCACAAGCTTTGTAAATCTTGTCAACCTCTTTCTGGTACTTTTGCAGGATACCTTTTCGGTTTATTTTCTGTGCTGCAGTGGTCAAGCCCTGAATGTGTGGTGAGTAGGGGGTTCTCAGTTCAAAACAAACCCATTACTTACATTCGCTGCTGTCCATTCCTCATCGGCCATAACAACACCATCAATGATTTCAATACCAGCAAGCCCGCCTGACTTACCCGCTGCTTGCAACTCTTTCAAGACAATGTGGTTCAACTTTTCATTGTGGACAAGCTCCTCGAGACCGCTACCTTGTATATTATTGTCCGCCGCAAGTTTCTTCAGCGCAGGCTCGGCCGGTACGATGATAGCGATGGGTTTGGCACGGTCAGTTGCAGCATGTACACAGATGTTGGCAACAACTGTGGCAGAACGATAGACCGACTCCAGCTGTAAGTTTCCTCACGCGTCAGTACTAGTGCCAATGCTTACGAAGCAAGCAAACCGACCTTTTCCAAAGCAATATATTCTCCGTTGAGCGTCTTGACAAGGTTCTTCTTTCGATCAATGATCTTAAGATGTCCATTAGAGTCCCATTCCCCTATGTCACCCGTTTTGAACCATCCATCTTCTGTTAAAGACTCCTTTGTCTCTTTTTCATTTTCATAGTACCCTTTGAAAACGCTGTCTCCCCTAATCCAGATCTCACCCTGAGGTCTTTGGTTCGTTGAGTAGTAACCTGCATCTGGAAAGTCAACAAGCTTAATTTCAATCGAGGACGGTATGTCTCCCAGAGCATCGTCTGTCCAATGCAAGGGGTCCGTCAGGGCTCCCATGGCCGTCGTTTCTGTAAGACCATATCCCCCTATCATGGGAGTAATGGCAAGAGAGATGAACCGCTGCGTGTCTTTGGCGATAGGTCCTCCTCCGTTCATGCACAGCCGAAGGCGTCCACCAGTAGCATCCTTGATTTTCTTAAAGACCAAAGCATCTAAGATTGCTGTGCCCGGGAGACCAGTAGACATGAGGAAGCCCTTGGCTGCAAGAGCACCCCAGAACAGATTCTTCACAACAAAGCTGCCTTGGTTGACCTTCGCAATTATGCCCTTTTTCACTGACTCCCACACAGCTGGCACACCAACAAGGATAGTTGGCCTAAATTCGCGGATGTCTCCCTTGCAATTCCGTACAGAAGAGTCGGACAGAGTTTTGGGGTTTCCATAGCCCATTGTACCACCCCAGAATAAGCAAGCATTCTCAAAGACAAACTCTAAGATGTGAGCAAGCGGGAGGTAGGTTAGGAGCGCATCGCCAGGTCCAAGGTATGGACCAATTATTGTATCGACACCAGCAATGGCGGCGACGACGGCCTTGTGCTTCACTGGCACACCCTTGGGGGTTCCGGTCGAACCCGACGTGTACATTATGCAACACAGATCTTCTGGCTCAGGCGGCACAGTGTCTACTGGATTGCTTTCACCCAACTTCCTCAAATCTTCGAAGCTAAGAATTTCCAGATAATCGAATTCGACCTTGAGTTTCTTGATATCTGCCTGCTTAGCGTCCGTATCGCTGTTGTATACCACATACTTTATCTCTTTAGCTTCCTTCAGCGGATTCAATAGTGTCGGTAAAAGATGGGCATCGCAGTAGATAGCCTTCGCACCGGTCTGAACGAGAGAGTGCTTAAGGCCCTCTTCGCCTAAGGTGTCGTACGCAGTAGCTATAGGAATCGACTGCGAGGTTGCACCATGGGACATTGCAAGCCAATGAGCACTAGGACACGCAGTGTGAGCTTCAACGCTATAGGATATTCGAGCATAGTACATCGAGATCGTACCTAGTTGCTGCGAATAGGTGTAACCGATCACCCTTGATCATACCAAGCTTTCTAAGCCCAGCACCAACCTCTAGACACATTTTTTCATACTCTATGAAGCTGACATAGCTGTAACCACTCAATTCGAAGTAGGTCCACTTCTTATCGACCTCCGTCATTTCGCCATCCACCATCTTCTTAACCTTCTTGTTTTCCACATGCGTCGTTACTATTCGTCGAGTACCCACGGCCTTGGCATTGCCATATTTGTCAGCGCTTCGCTTCAAGATGTCGAAGATAGTCCTGACGTCTTCAGAAGGGGTGGTAATAAGTTTGTCCTTAGCAGCAGGGTGTCTTCGCGGTATAGTCTCGCCTGCCGAAGGCTCATAGCCAGATGCATCGACACTAAACGGGGGCCTTCTGGATAATCGAGGATAGAGAGGTTGCCTGTTTTTAGACATCTTGACGGTGTATATTTCTAGGTGGTAGGTAGTAAAGAAAACTAGGGTAGGTTGGAGAAGGGGAGTTAGCAATAATTGGCGAAAGTACTACAACGCAACACGCAGATTGAAGCTCCGTCGATGATGCATTGCTTAGTCACTGTGCATATCACCGGCTGTACCCGCGATTGTGATACAGTACTTTACCTTACCACACTTACATTATTACCGTCAATGATACCTTACCTTACTTTGTAATGTTGTTTATATTTTTTACACTTCCGAGTTTAAACGTGACCTGCTACAAATTGACCCAGATCTCTATAACGCTCTAAACTACATCGTACTGCTCAACGACTTGCCCATAGAGTATGAAGGTCACGGTTACTTCTCAAGCACCTTTGGTTCCACGTTTTTCGAGACATTTAAGCCACAGGCTGATGGTTTGTATTATTGTAAGCCTCTGAATGCATTAATGTACACGGGAGAGCTTAGGAATGACTTACGCCTACAAATACAGACAGCTGCACCTCAGATGAAGCTTGATGGCAGTAAGTAGGGTGAGCAAATTAACGAGGAAAAGTGAGAGTCGGCTTTCAACATAGAATGAAGGGAAGTAAGAGGTCCCATTCCGCTCACAGGGTGATATGCATCATCTTACGCAGGTACGCTATAAACTCTCGTAGATGCAGATTTGCACACTTCTGAGTGAGCGGTCTGTTTAATTAAGACTTTTTCCCCCGAAATCATTGCCTACAACACTGAACGCGGGCATTTCATGAGGGCATTGGATGGCAGAGCTTGCTTTGAGTTGGACAACTTTCCAGTTGAAAGAGTGGAAGAATAGATTCTTGTACTCTGGGATGACCGCAAGATCTCGACCACACAAGTTTCCGGCTGATGGAGAAGTCGCCTAAAATAATTCAAGATCAACCGCCTTTACGTGTTAATGATGCGCTCCACGAACCTTATAACTTGTCATCTCCTATGACCAAATTTGGAAGCCGAAGTCTGCACCTGGAACGGCTTCCGAACTGGAAAGCTCGCGCGATTGATGCCTAATGCTACTCATGCTCGAATATCGCGGGAGGTTGATTTTCTACGAGTGATCAAAGCTACTGGAGATGAGGCGAGTTGTTAAACGATGTTCATATTGTCTACGGGAGAAACGTCAAATACTCCAAACGCCAATCGCATCTCATCCCACTACCTAATCAGCCCAGATGACCCACAAAGAAACATTAGCAAGGATTCGGGCGAAGTCAATATACTATGAATCTCAGCGATAGTCCTGACGATTTTTCCCTCAGTGACTTCGATGGCGATGTTCATCCCATTTCTGTCTTCTTGCCGCATTAGCCGCCGCTACTCTGTCCATCCTCTCATGCCTTTTCCTGCGCGCAGCACGGCGAGCTTCTCTGTCGCCATGCTTGCGTTGCTTTTCACTCGGAGACGACTGGTGGGTAGGTCTCCTGTGGGATTCTGGAACGGATTGAGCGCAACCCATGGTTGATAACACTAGAGAACTTGCTGCTGGTTGTTTCTGGGGAAGTCGATATCTGTGGCTTTTCCTGTTTGCTCTGGGGAGAAAGATTGCGACCGAAATATACAAACGTGGTACCCAAGGGCCAGGATCCGTGTTGGGTGGTGTATTCTAATACCGACCGAGGGGACAGCGAGTATGCAGAACATAACAGCGAGTGGCTATGCATTACAGTGGGACTTCGACGAACAACACAACGAGCAAAGAAATGCGGCGGTATTGACAAGGAATAATGTCATTGTTATCAAGTCTCACGACTCTTTGTCCCGACTCCCTTTCATAGCTGAAAATACACGTGAGATAATGACATTGTTTCCCCATTCATCACAATTTACATGGCTACCTAAGGACGGGAACCTTGACCTTGATCATCTCCTATTCCCTCAGGCGTCTTACCATTGTCCAGGTCTCAAACAAGGAACGCACTGGACTAGACAATTCCATATAAAACAGCCACGCTCTCTTCGTGCCTCGATTTCTCTCTCCACAGTGCTCACCCTCAACACAATCAGTACTTAACAACGAAGCTCAAACCAAAGCCAAGCACAACTCGGCTGAGTATCCATCTCTCCCTATTCACCAAGCACACACTAACCAAAATGGGCTGCATCTCCTCCAAGCAAAGCCGCTACGACGCCGAAGACTACAACGGTGAAAAACCTGTTGTCCATGCTCATGATCAATACACACGCCGCGCACAAGAAGAAGATGAGCGCAACCGCCGCGCAATGCGGGTGCAGCATGAGCGTAGCCAGGGACAGTGGGATCTAGGCGGGGGAGTAGTACTAGAGGCAGATCCAGAGGTCAAGGGGGCTTATAAGCTGCCTAATTGATTTAAATGATAGAAAACCATCATTCGTAATTGACCACCGTCCACGGCCTCTCCACTCCTCAACCAAGATACAAATGCTAACTGGTCTTCCTGTCCTAGCCATCCAAATTTGTAGACATTTCTTCTTTCTCTACTGTAGAAGGATCTTCCGGGTCCCCTTGTAAATGGAAGATCTGGCGTATAAGATAGGTGGTGGCCACGTGGGGGTTCGGAGAGGTAAAGTCGAAGAGGGAGAGGAGGAGGAAGAGGAGGAGGAGGAGGAGGAGGAATGCCTTTTGGCAAGGAAAGTGGGGGGAGAGAATATGGTGGATGTGCAGAGTTCTTTGGGGTTTGTGAATTGACACGGCATGGGACGCTTGACACACCGAGAATACCCTGGGAGATGGAAGGGAGTGATTCAGGTATTGAAAGAAAAGCTAGAGGAGCAGCGCTTCCGAAACTTTAAGAAGCCAAGCCTGCGGTATAATCTATATGCTCTGGGGAACTAAATCGAGCAGGTTATATAGTTCATGCATGTAAAGTCCTCGAAACTACATTACCTTCCCTAACCCCACTATCCCCAACACCACCCTCGCAACCACCCACCTTCCCACCCATCCCACCGCCACAAGCCCCGCTGCCCCCATGTACCCGCACCCAAGCAAGATCCTCAATGCCTCTAGATTCTGTACCGCAACGGCCCATTCAACGCCCCTACCCACATTGCCGCCAGCGTCGTCGTATTTCCAAACAACCATAAGGATGGGGAACAGTTTCATACAGGAGCTGACAAAAAGGGCGGTGCTGATGCTGTTACCGTTCGAGGTGGGTTTTGATACGGTCGTCGCTGGGGTGCTGCTACCTGAAGAGTTGGTAGACATGATAGTGTTTCCAAGACCGAGGAAGCGGGCGAGCCAGCGGATGGTGAGGTGTTGGGCTAGGGTCGTAAGGAAGGAGAGAAGAAGGTAGAAGGTGTATTGAAAGAGGATTGGGAGTTGAGGGATTTGGGAGGAGGCGATTAGGACGGGAGGAAGGGATTCGATGTGTGACCATGTAAGGTAAACATCGAAGAGGAGGAGGAGAACACCGAGGCGGGTTATAGACGGCTGGATCGGGCGTTAATGGGCGAGGAGGATGGAATGTTTGGGGTGGGGTTTTGGGGAACGAACGTCGAGTTCATCGTCTGAGCGACCGAGGCGGTTGAAGAGCAGATGGCGATAGACCTGAGTTTTACGGATCAGCATCTGTGCGTTGTAAGGGAAGGATGGCAGTTATTTGCAGTGGAAACTGTACTTTGGACCATCTTCTAAACTGTTGAGATGGGTTAAAAAAAGCTATTTAGTGATTACTGACCTGTGGCTTCACAAGCACCAAATCGATAAACAGCACAACAAAATCATGCTCAACGTATTTGTCCGCAAACCGCTTGCATCGCGGGCATTGCGTCAACCGTACATCCCCTCCAGTAGCTCCCCCTGTCGCCTTGATCTTCGGTCCACCGGCAGAGCTTATCTGGATGCCATTTTCAGCGGTCTTGGTAGACGGGTTGTTGGAGGTGCCCCGATTGTTGCTGCTATGAAGAACATGGTAGAGCTGAGGAACCGGGTAACGACATTCGATGCAGATGGGCATGCTAAGATCATCTACATGGTAAGAGATACCTAAGGCGCTAGTGTGCGAGTATTGAATGGTGATGTGAGGTTTTAAGCGGGTAGGGCTTGGATTGATGATGATTTGACAGATATGGACTAGCGGCATACGGTATCATTTTCTTGAGGATGTCCGGAATATTGGCATGTGATTGTAAAAGCCTCATTTGAACGTTACTGATGGCCCCTACTGCGTCGCCAGAGGGCTTCTACATTCAGTATGGAGGGTCTACGAAGACCGTCAGCTTGCCTTCGTACAATCCATTTGGCCATCAATAGACGACAACGATTATGCTGGTTCGCCAGTCTGAAATGTACAGCAAGATCAACAGCTGATATCGGAGCTAGAAACTTTGTTCAGATAAACGCTGCAGGCAATGGTTACCGAGGGCATGGGATAGCCATTCCTGCCAGATCGTACGCTCCATCTATTGAGGCGTCAGCTCCTAATGCTCGACAATCTTCGAATAGGTAAGAGATTTGGGAAATCCCACACTGCTGCCTAGGTTGAGGCTCACATGCTGAGAAAACTTCGATGAACATTTGTTAATTGTTTCCACTAGCCTGCTTCGAAGCAGAAGAGTTGCTATTAAAGATAATTTCCAAATTCGTGGCACCCGAACTTCTCTTGGTAACCGTGCATATTATGAGACATGTCCTGTCCAAGAAAGTACCGCAGAAGTAGTGACACGAATACTGAATGCGGGCGCCCACATTGTTGGTAAAGCGCATCTTAGCTCCTTTGCGATGATGGAGCATCCGACTCAAAGTGTCGACTACCAAGCCCCTTTTAACCCGCGGGGAGATGGCTATTTGATAACAGGTGGCAGCAGTGGGGGAAGCGCTGCCGCAGTCGCTGCTTATGAGTGGATAGATATTTCGGTCTGTAGTGATAGTAAGATTCTTCGTCTCGCCAGGATGTGAAATTTGAGCTCACCGATACAAGCCACAGGAAGCGCTCGGATTCCTGCTCTTCAGACTGGAATTTTTGGCTTTCGGCCATCAACCCATTCCATATCCACCCGAGGCTTAGTAGAGGTGTGGAAGGCCGTGGACACTCCTGCATGGGTTGGAAGAGACCTGCAGCTATTTCCTAATGTCTTGAACGTTCTGCGTCCAACTGGATCAGAACCTCGATTGTCAAAAACTTCATCATTTGATATCCTCTATCCTGTTGATTTCATGCCTGAAGGCAATCCCGAGCAAGTGGAAGCTATGGAGGTTTTCATCAACGACATGGTAGAATCTTCAGGGTGCTCTTACCGCAAAATCTCCATTCGAGAAGATTGGCACAAAACAGCCCCTGTAGAGGAGAAGGATCTGCGCGAATATCTCTATCAAGTAGGCTTCTACTTTGAATAGGCTCACTCGATTGCTAAAGTCATCAAACAGACAACTCGCCATGGCTGATTCTACTCCGCATACCATGCTTTCGATGCATTCAGGCAGGAATACGTCGAAGCCCATGGTCACGCTCCGTTTGTGACGGAAGTCGTGAGATGGTATTGGTATGAGTGCATTACGCAATCAAAAATTGTCACAAGAGCTTACCATAGATAGGTCCTTGGGAAGTGAAGTAAACGCGGATCAGCATTTTGAGATAATGAGTCATCTCTCGATCTTCAAAGCCTGGTTTCTTGATCATTACAACCTACATGGGCCCCACAGCAGTATCATTGCATTACATATTGATACCGTCAAGGCGAAATACCGGGATGAGTACCCAGGCAACAGTAACCCTGAGGTACCGGGACTTCGCGCAACATATCTTTCGGCAATTCTAGAGGCTCCGGAGTTGGCCATACCAAGTAAGCTATGCCTCCAACTCGTTCTTCTTTCCAATCAGTATGCAGAGATTTTCATAACAACGCATCTCGTTCCTAGTCTCTCAGATCCCGTATCATTCTCGCATCACTGGGAAAGAGGAACAGTTACCGATGGTTGTTTCGCTGATGGGAGCACCTAACACGGACATGGAACTTATTCAGTGGACGTTGGACAAATTGCAGATGGCTGGTCGTCCGACGAAAGTCATGACGGGTAAGACACCTTTCAAAAGCTGTGTCGGAACTCGCGGGAAGGTTTAAATACGAAGCTCATTCGTCTACAATGGATTTAACAGTCCTTTCCTTTCACACGCGACTTTCCTCCACTATATTCAATGAAGACGTATTTCGATCTACTCTGATGTGAGCCAGTTCAAACGCAAGGACGTCAACATAGTTTAAAAATATATAAAGAATTTAAAAAGAATATACGCTTAAAGTTATGATTCATGTGAGTTTTGTCGACCTCTTCACAGAAGAAGTTTTAAATAAGTTAAGTCATTAAAAGTTGGTGCATCCGGTTAGTAGGTGAACCCTTCTAAAGCAAAACCAAGCTGTCCAGGGCTGAACGAATTTCCTTGGGACCCTTCAGCCCTGTCTCGACACCGAGACCTCATGGTCCCATCTTGGAGGTCGAGTGTCATGAGATCGGGTTTCTGTGGCACATTGAAGTGCTGGCAAGACGGTTTGGCATCGTTGATGCTTTCGTTCTTTTTGTGTCGCGATTGGTTGTGCGATGGGGATTTTGGCCAAGTTGTCTGCCTCGCCAAGCTGAGCTGAGGTGCTAGATATACGGATACGATGGTTTGCATGGTCAACAGTGAGGAAGACGAGGTATGAAGATGAAGTTGGGAGGAACGGAGATATAAAGGTGCCTTGCAGTAATGCTTTTCTTTTTGCACGAATACTGCAGTCTCCAAATCGTGACTTTCCAGGCAGAAAGAAACTAGGTTCTCCCAACCAATTCTGTCATCTCTTACATCTTCAGCTATACCCCTTTTCTTCGTCGTCTAAAGGATCAAGCAGCAACACCAACAACTAAAATGCACTTCCCGATCCTCACCGCCTCCCTCGCCCTCCTAGCCACCACAACCCTCTCGGCACCCCTCGAGGCCAGAACGCGCAACTCCAGAGGCGTTCTACACCGAGATCCCACCCACGGACGGGACCTTGTTTGCAATCAGGACGTACCCCCTTTCTCTGTCTCAAGCGATTCCCTTGCGCCACCTTTCCTTTCAGGTCAGTTGCTCATTTGCGAGTTAGAACATCCTGAGATCTCGGTTTCAAAAATCACTCTCCTGGGTGCTGGGCAGTGCACCATTGACGGGGTGGACTCGAGCAGGACTACTGTTACGACGGGCCAGACGGTTGATGTTGGACCGCCTCAGGTGCAGGTTAGTGGGACTTGCTATGCTTGAGGAGGTAATTCGGGGGGGCGGGAGTTCAGGGGTACGGGCGGATGCTGTGAGAGAAAGAAAGTTGTCGGTTTTGATGATGGGGAGTGCATGACGCAGGATTTTGTAGTTTCACAAAATCGCTCTTTGCGAAGCGAAGGCGTTTGTGAGGAGAAAGTAGGATGTCGCTCTTTGGTCCCTTTTTTAATTTGGACGGGTAGTTTAGTTTCAAATGGATACGCAGCTCACGAGGGTCGGTTGCAAAAGTCGTTGCCGATTTTTTGGTGAGGATCGTTCAAGAAAATCGGCAACGACTTTTGCAACCGACCCTCGTCACAAAGTCTGACCAGACAGTTTAAACGGATCTGACATCTGGAATTTCCTTTTTTTGTGTATCTTCATGGCAAAGCGCTGATCATAGAGAACGGCGTCCGTACCGTAAACCCTTAAGTAATACGTATTTATAAGACATGAACGCGCCTTTTACCAATTGAGCTGAAGCTCACATCCAGCAGCGAACCTAAATTTCAGGCTTATACTCTCCCTGACCCTTCAATATCTCATCAAAATCCCCATACTCGAATCCCGACAGAATCAACGAGGACTCCCTTGCGTTCCACAAGATACACTTCACCTCATCGCCCTTCCCATCCTTATCTCCAATCCTGCAAAGAGCTACCGAGGGGTCACTCGCCTCTGCCTTCTTATCCAGCACGGCAAAGAACTTCCTCTCCAAATTCACATCCTTCGGTGCTTCCTTGAGCCATTCGGCTACACTGTCGACAATCTGGCCGACGAATGGCGATTTGAAGGATCTGTCAATGGGCACTCTGGTGGCGTCTTGATTGCCACCATCGGGCTTCTTTCGGGGCGCGGCTGCGTAGTCTTTTACGGCCAAGTAGTAGAACCATCCTTCCACGGTGCTGCCGTCGTGGGCCATTTGGAGTAGATTGTCAAGGGTCTGAAGTTGTTAGTGGTGACTAGTAGATGTACAAATGACGTTTTCATACCTCGACAGAAAGATTTTCGAGACAAAACAGTGCGAATGGTGGGTTTACGAATACGCCCATGATGTTGTCAATCTGAGAGGCTTGATTTGGGCAAGATGATAAAACGTGAGATGGAAGTGATGCTCGAGAAGTGAGATCAGAAGTGCACAATTCTGGGGATGATCCAAGAGACGAGGTGGGAGCAGCAATGGAACAGCTGAGCAAAAGCTGAAAACCTGTTATAACACAGGCACGTATTTTCAGGTTCATTGGTCCTGACACAAAACAGGTGGGCCCATTTTATTGTTTTTCCAACATTCGGGAGAGGGCGTGAGGGTATCACGCCTTATTCATACAGCCACGATGCCACATGTTTCATCCGAGTATCTCAATGTTGCGCAACTGCGGCGTGCGAACAGACCTCAAGTCTCAGGCCCAGCCGACTCTGTCAGCAGGCTTTCTCAGGTCGCTGGGCAGCCTTCCCACGAAAAAATGTTCATTCAGTGTGTATTCCTTCCTGCCCGGCAGCTTTCACGAAAGACATGAGGCCTTGTTCACTCAGAGTCTGATCAGGAGAGTTATAGCTAAGGCCAGCGAGTTTGAAGCTATATAAAATTTCGCTCATGAAATTGAACAGCAACTCTCCCTTGTGCGCATCGACGATGACCTGTAAGCGCCAATGCTAGAGTTTCGGGGACGACCATTCGGCTTATTCTATTTGTTGGACGCGTTGGTGTCACAGGGGCAAGGCTGCGGGTCAGTCTTATTCTAGCTGCCGGGCGCCATGAATACCACTTCTTGCGAGGTTTGGTACCTACAGTCAAAGCTGGATATAACGGGAGTGGCAAATCACCGAGATCCTCCCTTTATAACCAGATTTCATTTATAGCAAAAACAACGCTGACTGTCCTGGGTATCAAAAACCATAAAAACAGGGTAATTTCTTTTGGAATCAGCCCTATCAGTCACGCGACACAAGATTTGTATGAGGATTTTGACACTTTACATAATGGGACCACCAAGGTTTTCAAAAAGTTGTTCCGTTACAGGGTTATAGCCAGATTTCCGTTGTTTTTGGTGGTGTTTCGGCCGAATCTTCGCGAGGTCTCCGTTGTAACCAGATTTTCGTTATATAAAATTCCGTTATAACCAGCTTTGACTGTGCCTTCTCTCCTTCTCGTATGAAACCCCTCGCCCTACGGCACATACCTTCTTCACTTGACAATACAGAACCAAGGATTGGGTCTCGGGATAATTCTCAGCTATGTCTGCTGGCTATCTCAGTCTCCGCGTTCATCCTTAATCTCAGCCTCTCAGCTGCTCGCCAAGATTCCTCCGTCCTTGAACCTCTCCAACATTCTCGCCCTTCACACAAAGATACAGAGGTGGAATCTCCGAATACTAGAAAAAAAGCCCCAATAGTTAAGGAAAGGTTCTGTCAAGCCTTCCAACATGCATCCACACGAAAGAGGCAAGCAATCCTAACGACCAAGGCAACATCGTATCAGCCTCTGTGACCTATGCCTCACAGGCACCAGTACCCGATGGCATTGATTGCCATTTGCTGCCGAAGAATCTAACCTACGCGTCTCAAATGTATGTTGAATAAGCCTGAAAGCATTTCAACCGTTCGAAAGCCGATATCGGCTCCTTTCAAATGTATCCGTGTTGCTAGGCTATTCGTTTCATATGCAGCCATTCCTATCATACGCTTGAATGACATGCTAAGAAAAGATCGATGTTCGGCATTTAATTACTTCGTGGCCTGGGCAGGCAAGTAACCCCCGAGACCAGGCAACACCGTGTCAGGCTTCATATCTTGCATCCACATGAAACAGATCATGAGCTGCGCAGATGAAATAAGCATGTGATGGAACGAGTTTCGATTGAACTCAACGAATGCTTGGTGTCTTGCACGCAAAAATTGCGAATGGACGCCACAGTTATGCCAACACTTGGCAACCATCTTTTATATGCTGCGCCATATTGAAGGACCAATACGTGTTACCACGCTTTACTCATACACCCTCTCTGTTCTCTTTCCCAATTCCCACGATGTGGCAGGACATGCGGCGTCTTCAAAGCATGTATATAAAAGCACTCGACCACCGAGTCCTCCTCAAACCATATCACTCCCCTCCTGTAACTCCTTCTCTGACGATTGATCTCATCTTGAAAGACATTTCGCTCTTAGACTATTGACTATACCCAGTTTCATCAATCTTTATAGGCAAGATGAAGCTTGCTCTCGTTGCTGCAGCCGGCCTCCTGCAGGCGTGGTCTAGCGAGGCATATACAAATGAAAATACGATTCCTTCTGTCCGCGTACATCCCAGAGGACTTGTCAAGAGAGACGGACGTGACTGCGGCAAGTTTATCATGTACTGTGAAAAAGCCGCAGGAGCATGCAACAATGCCTGTTATCACACAAACTGTATAGACTCGAGCTCTACAACGATGATGTCAGTTCTTCCGCTTGATCTCATCATTTTGCCGCTTTACTGATGATAATTGTGATCACAGCTACGATGCCGGCAATAATAATGACAAGAACCGTCTGCAGTCTGGTTGTCAGACTTCAGACGGCAGCGTTTGCAACAATATGCCCTTCAGTCAAAAGCTGCATGATCCATTCAATAGCAATCCTGGAGACATTACTATTAATTGCGACGAGTGGCCAATGGCCGCAATCAAACAAGACGACTACATAGATGGGACCATCAGAAACAGCCTTCGTTGCATACCCGCAGGAGAAAATTCCAGTACGCCGGCCTCATGATCGTCTCTATCTTTGAATTTCCTTTTTGACGCTGACTGTGTCCACAGGCGGTGGATCTCAACTAAGTAAATGGTTCGATGGGAGCAACGCAAATGGTCCAAAGAAAACTTGTTCTGGTGATATGCAAGACGGCGACCATTGGACTGTCGAATTCAACTTGGACAATGTAGCCGACGCCACGTAAGCACATCTCATTCCTCAAGTAATGGCAGGCTCAGTTACTGACCCAGAGCAGGAAAGTCGACCATTGCAAGAACCCAGGCAACTGTGACAGCGACCCGTATCAATTCCACATGACCAAGAAGAACGGCCACCTCAGCTATCCGTATGACGTCGACAAAGACAACCACTACGCTCTCGGCAAGACCCAGCCAGATCTCCTACAATGCAAGGTTGTCGTCGACCTGCACGGCACTGTGGTCACGGGGACGGTCTACGACGTGAAGGGCAACCAGCAAGGCACTCAGGATGGTACCTTCCAGAAAAAGGAGGATTCTATCATCGTTAAAGGCCTTCCGCTGCCTCTCGCTATCATATACCAAGCCGACGACAGTAACCCTGTGGCTTTTAACTATGGGGCGGCGGACTTCGTCAGTACCGATCTCATGAAGTTCTTTTTCTGGGAGTCGAATGAGAAGGGCTCCAGTAAGCAGAGAAATGATGATGGGAGGTATTGTGATATCAAGACCGAGGGGACGGAGTCGGTCATTGATTGTTACTTCCCTTGTGTTGCGGCCAACTGATACCTTTGATGAAGTTTTGAAGGAATGGTAATTAGGAAGGGAGTTTTAGCGTTATAATGAAAGTCTCGATGAAAATAAAGAAAGGTTTTTTTGGTTTCGTATGTGCATGCTACAGCCAACTGGTTTCAAAGCAATTGGCCGGTCGAGTCAGCCTCGACTTTTTCTGTTCTAAAGCCCCTTTTCCCATAATTCCAATGCAAATTCACTGATATTCTCCTCCTATCATAACCTACTTAATCGTCCATGTCATAATCTACTTCAACCGCTTCCTTCTCACCAAAGTGACCATCTGCCCGTCTTTGATACCAACCCTCAGCCTCTCCCACAACTCCTCAAAACCCTCAAACTTACACACGTCCTTCAAACCCAAATGACTTGCCACATTCTCCACGCTCGCTCCATGCTCCACTAGAATTTGCGCTAACTCTAACATCGCCTTTCCCAGATTAATCCTGTCTCCATAAAATTTTCCTGTATCCAATGCAATATGAAGTGCCGTTGGTCCATGGCCAGGAGAACTCCAGCCAGTACTAGCGTGTAAATCTGCGCCATGTGAGATGGGCAAGGACGCGATGGCGGGCTCCCCGAGCATCGCCGCGAGGTGGAGAGGGGTACCTGTCCAGGATTGGCCACCGGCAAGGCCGGTAGGCCGAATCCAGCGGTCAGCTCTCCATTGGAATGTGGTGCTATTTGGATCGGCACCGGCAGAGAGGAGGAGTGCGACGGTGGGGAAATCACCATTGATGGTCGCTGTGTGAAGGAGTCTCCAGCCATTTTGATCGGTGCAATGCAGGTTGGCCGAATGGGAGAGGAGAGCGGATGATGCGGAAGTTTTCCTAACCTTGACTGCTCTTTGGAGGGCGGTATACCCTTCTTGGTCTGGGGAATCAAGGAGTTTGGCGTGACATAAGGATGTGTAGACAATCTCGAAGATGTCTTCGTCTCTCGTGGGAATTCGCTCCGGTAGTCGAAGCCAGTGGTCCGGATTTCGTTTTTTAGCAGCGTGGCCGATGAGGAGACGAAGGGCTGAAAGGCGATTGTAGATAGCTGCGAGCAGAAAGGCATCCCAGGGCCCGCACAGAGGTCGGTATGGATCTACGCCGGCATTCAGGAGATGTACAGTAAGAGCAGATTCGTAGTTGTCCTCGACTCGTATGATCGCCATGTGAAGCAGAGTTTGGCTCTTATAATTAGTGGCATTGACTTCGAGTCCATGATCGATATACATGCCCAATATCGATCGGAAGTCTTCAAAGGGCGAAGCACTGATCGATTTTTGGTGAAATAAACCTTCCAGCGCCTCGTGTCCTAATGGCGAATGACCATACATCTTGATCGTCGGATTCGCCCCATGTTTAAGCAACATGTTCACCGCCTTTGGCTGAAGTGCCCAATACCAGGCTGACTTGCGCAAGAGGTCATCAAGTGATTGTCCCGTACGCAGAATCGCCCCTTTTGCCAAGAGCAGGTGAAAGACTGGCCAATTTTCGGCCGCAAGTGCGATAGCTAAAGGCGTTTCAAGTCCAGTATCACTATCTAAGATACTCCCGCCTTGGCGCTCCATGTTCACTATGCCAGGCGGAGCGTGGGCTAGTAATAACTCAAACACTTCCTCCGTTTCTGCCTTTGTTCCAAAACCTGCTATGGAGCCTCCGCAGGATACATGAAAGGGAGTGGAATCTTGGGAATCTTTTGCGTTAACGTTAACGCCGCTTTGAAGGAGAAACCTGATAGTATGAACGTCTAGTGGTCGGGCTTCTACCGCAAGATGTAGTGCATTGCTCCCTTGACCATTTGTTGCGCAGATGTCTGCGCCATAGCTAATCAGCATCTTGGCCGTAATGAATCGAATAGATTCGGGCCCCTTTGCGTTGCCTTGTGGAGCCATCTCACAAGCTGCCAATAGTGGTGTCATTTTTTGGATGTTTCTTACATCAATGTTGATGCCCCCTTCAATGAGGGCTTTCGCGGTGCTGTGATTGCCGCATGCAACAGCGTAGTGTAAAGGAGATGGTCTCTCTTCTAGAGGTCGATACCTTTCGCCTTCTGAATCAGGGTCATTGTCCTCGGAATTAGTGTTATTGAGGACATAAGCCCCATTTGCCATCAAAATATTCACGATCTCTGGGTCTATCAGGAACGCAGCTCGTTGTAGGGGAGTCCAATTTCTGTACGGGCTCTTCACGTCAGCTCCCAATTTGACAAGCAAGAGTACCACAAGGGCCTTCCCGTCTCTGATAGCGCCATGTAATAATTTCGATCTCCACTCCTCGGATGAGTATGCCTTGCTATGTCCGGAATATTAGCATGTGATTGTAAAAGCAATTCCACCACTGCTTTGGACGTAGGGCAAAGTTGTCCTAGAGATAGAGGTGTGCCAACTCAATGTCAGCAAAGGCAGAAGAGTACCTTATTGTATGCCCCTTTCATATCGGCGTCCCAAACAAACATTTTCCTTCCCACTGTAATTACTCAAGACTTGGGGTAGTACTAAGATGTTCAAGCGGAGTTTCAACCAACGGCCATGGCTGAAATTAGAAGAAGGCGTTGTGCACTTATCTGGAATCACGAGATTGGATAGGCTATGAAAGAAGACCCATGTCTCCAGACTGACGTCGCGCAGCAGATAAAATACCATGGACGTTTCGGTCGTAATCGGCCACCTCAGAGATTCCCACCATGATAACTACCTCCTGAGCAGTAGCAGCGATGGGCAATCCGATTTGCCAAAAGCTCTACCATTGACTGAAGACCCAAACCTCCGGGTTCTTGCATACCGAAATCACAAGCAGGGCTCTCATGTTTCAGGCCCCTTCGCGGCTTTTCCTATAGCTGGCCTAGTATTGATGTTTAGTTAGTAGACGTCCATCACGCCTTCGCCACACTTGTGAACTGCAGAATTCAAGCATTGAAGGTTTCATGACGACGCACCTCCTGCTCGACTTGTAACCCATCAACCACAGGGGCCAGTTCGCTCAAGATCTCGTAAGCTTTCTTGTGAAATTCGAGCTGGGCGGCGATCAGATCTGCTAGGTTCCGTAGCGGCTCGGGTGTATCAAGGACCTATAGACCATCCTATGAGCATAGCTGGAATTGCAGCTCGAAGAATTTCACATACATTCTTCATCACACCAACCGCCTCTTCTGTCTGGTTCACAAAATCATCCTCCTTTTGCTCCACTTCCTGTCTTGCCTCCTCAGTCATCGTAGCCATCTCATCATCAGGATTCATGCTTCTGCCTACTCCGGTCTTTCCCTTTGCCTTTGTAGCATCAAGACTCAATCTCGAGTTTTCTACGCTTCTCCTAGCCCTTGTCGCGAACATCAAGTTCGTGTTCAGGGTTGTGCTCCATCCCGCCAAAAACCTAGATTGGATCTGCTTATCTTGGGCCAAGCGCGCCTCTCCCACCTGCTCGGACGCAAGAGCATACTTTTCAAGGGCTGTAGAGAGAGGGTCCTCGCCAGCACCAGTGTGGGTTTCATTCAAAAGCTGGGAGCCGGCGAGGGAAGCGCGCGCGATTGCGTGGTTGAATGTCTTGGGCTGGGGTTTTGCGGATGGGGGTGCGGTGAAGGCAGTTTGAACTTCCGCAGGAGAAGTAGCGTGAGAGAGAAGCTGGACTTTGTCGGAGATGGTACGGCCGAGGTCGTTGAACGATTCACGGATATGGGGAGGGTAGTCATAAGCTTCATTCGAGTATTGGGAGCTTGAGGGAAGGTTAGTGAAGACACTGGTTAGGAGGGGTTAATGGGGGTTCTCCTTCGGACGTACGTGACCTGCAACAGCTTTTGATGGACTTGCTTCAAGGCATCAACACGTTTCTCCAATTCGACATAGTCCGGGGGAAGCTCAGTCTATGGCCAGTAAGAGAGCTGAAGTTGGCTTTGAAGAAAGTATGGGGAAGCCTTGTACTTTGCCTTCGGCCTGACCAGTAAGTTCCTTGGCCCATTGCGTAGTTCTAGTTGCGAAGGGAGAGATAGATGATCTGTCCAAGAACTCGTGAGTCAGTCACAGTCGTGCAAGCTACCATCAATTGCGGGACTCACGAGATGTTCTTCCCAAAGGCCTGAAATTTGTCCATGTTGAGAGCTATGTCAGGCACAACGTTGCGGCTTAAGACGTAGAAATTCGAATTCGGAAATCTGGGTGCGGGCTTTTTCTGTCGACTAAGCTGTTGTGTGTGAACTTGTCGTTTCTCAAATGGATATTGTTGCTCTAACAGATAGCATGCGAAGGATGCATACCCCTGCCACTTACGGTCCAGTGACTAGATCTCTGATCCGGCGTGAAATTCATTAGTTCAGGTACAATTACTACCTACGATAGTCAACATTTGATAGAGGTACTCAGACACTACATAACAAAGTCAAGGAAACCTGGTGAGAGGAGTATGGTTCGTCTGGTTTACCATCTAAAATATGTAATTACACGAAGATTTTCGCCAAGGGCAATGGGAGCCGGTACCCATCCGTAAGAACATATTAAGAGAAGACAGGAGCCGTCAAACCGCGGAGCAAAGAACGCCCGTGGAAATAGGATATGAGTACACTGCTTCCCAAGCAGAAGGCTTTAGACTGAGAAAAATGGCTTTGAAAAATCACTCCTTTCAAGGCTTCTTTTCACCCTCATTTGCTCCACCCTGTTCTCCCTCGCTAGGTGTCTCACCAGCGTTCCCCGGTGGTGGTGTCGACTGGTCGTCGGCTCTGGCCTTATGCATCTTGTCGAAGAGGTTGAGGCTTGCCATCTGTAGCTCATCCGTCTTCTCCTTAAGCTCAGTAGCAGTAGCAGTACCCTCGCCAGTCTGGTTCTTCGCAACGAATTCCCGGAGACTGGCAATCTTCTCCTTAATTTGGTCGGCTTCAGTCTTGTCGAGCTTATCGGCAAAGTCTTTGAGAGCCTTCTCAGTGTCGTTCAAGACACTGTCAGCGCGGTTGGCGGCCTCGATGGCAGACTTGCGTTCCTTATCTTGCTCTCCATACTTCTCGGCGTCGTTAACCATACCCTGGATTTCAGAGTCCGAGAGACCAGATCCGGAGGCAATAGTGATGGACTGGTCCTTGTTTGTTGACTTGTCTTTAGCGTGTACATGCACAATTGAATCCGCGTCAATGTCAAACGTTACTTCAACCTGAGGGACGCCCCGGTGGGCGGGCGGGATACCGACAAGTTGAAAGTTTCCGAGCAGCTTGTTGTCACGGACCAGCTCACGCTCTCCTTGGTAAACCTTGATCTCCACGGCAGTTTGGAAGTCGGCTGCAGTCGAGAAAATCTGTGATTTCTTGGTCGGAATGGTCGTGTTGCGGTTGATCAAACGGGTGAAAACACCGCCGAGGGTCTCGATACCGAGTGATAAAGGTGTGACGTCCAATAGCAGAACATCCATAACCTCACCTGCCAGGACAGCACCCTGGATTGCGGCACCAATAGCGACAGCCTCGTCAGGGTTCACGGCCTTTGCTGGATCACGGCCAAAGATACTCTTCACAGATTCGGTGACCTTGGGCATACGGGTCATGCCACCAACAAGAATAACTTCTTGGATATCCTTGGCCTGCAAATTGGCATCCTTCAATGCCTTCCTTACTGGATCGATAGTCCGGCCAATCAAAGGTTCCACGAGACCTTCGAGCTGTGACCGCGACATTTTCGAGTTGATGTGCTTAGGGCCTGAAGCATCGGCGGTGATATAGGGAAGGTTGATGTCGGTTTGAAGAGTGGATGAAAGCTCGATCTTGGCCTTTTCGGCGGCCTCACGGATACGTTGAATTGCCATGCGGTCCTTGGATAGATCTATCCCGGACTCTTTCTTGAATTGCGCTACCAGGTGACGGACAAGGTTGATGTCAAAGTCCTCTCCACCCAGGTGAGTGTCACCATTGGTTGACTTGACCTCAAAGACACCTTTCTGGATCTCAAGGATCGAGATATCGAATGTACCACCTCCCAAATCATACACCGCAATCACACGATCTTCCGCCTTGTCCAGCCCATAGGCTAGTGCAGCAGCAGTGGGTTCGTTGACCACACGTAGGACATTAAGGCCTGCAATTTGTCCTGCATCTTTGGTTGCCTGGCGCTGTGAGTCGTTAAAGTAGGCTGGGACGGTGACGACACCATTCTTAATACTCTTGTTTAAATAGGACTCGGCGGTTTCTTTCATCTTTTGCAGAACGAACCCACCAATCTGCGATGGCGAGTACTTCTGGCCTCTAGCCTCAACCCATGCATCACCGTTGGTATGTTGAACGATCTTGTATGGCACTTCCTTGATGTCTCGCTGGACCTCAATGTCGGTATATTTGCGGCCAATGAGACGCTTGGTCGCGAAAAGAGTGTTTTCCGGGTTAACGACCGCCTGTCGTTTGGCTGAGATACCCACTAGTCTCTCACCATCCTGTGCAAATGCAATTACTGAAGGTGTTGTTCGAGCACCTGCAAACACTATGTTACTACCATCATATAATCTGAGACAAGAAATCACGGACCTTCCGAGTTTTCTATTATTTTGGGCGTCTTTCCTTCCATTATAGCCACCGCCGAGTTAGTGGTACCTAAGTAAAGTAAGTCGGTCGGTGTTGGCGAAGCTTTGTTATCGGCAAGTACATACCCAGATCTATACCGATCACTTGGCCCTTAACCTTTTCTTCGCCGCCATTTGATTGAAATCTAGCGAACGGTGATGTTGAAGGTAGGCGTGTAGCAGAGGAGCGTGAGAAGGAGGAGGTCGCACGAGGTAGCTAGGGAGCACGATGTTAGTGTTAGATAAATATGAGATGTACAAGAGCTTCTTACAGATCTTGCTAGCCTCGAAGACAGCATGATGATAAGGTACAGTAGATGTACAGGAAGGGAGAGAGAATTTCCGGTCGATACTTTGTGGGTGCTAGAGAGGGTAGAGATGGAAAATAATTATCGAAGGCGTGAGTGATGAAGACGAAGTTGAGACTTGAGAGATACTGTCGGCTTTTCTTTTAGCGTACAAATCTAGAAGTCCAAAGAAAAAGTTGCCGTCGTCTTTCTTTCCACGCTTACCCTCATCTGTACTTAGCGCATTTTACCAAAATACGGCAACCGAGAGCTTGATGCAAGGCAGAGGTGAGTTCTAGTAGTACAGCATAGCGGCCAATGATTGAGTCTTGAAGAGCAAATATCGGGCTCTCTCTACCACAACATGGCTATCAGTGTGGCTATGTAAGTGACTTCGGTATACATTGGGTGTATTTGAAACCTCAAATGCTCGTGCTGATCCGCATGGCAGTTGTCAAGAAACAAAGGCACTGATCCGTCCCCTCCAGCCAACTTTCTACCCTACCAAAATTCCTGAGCAGTAAGCTGCTACATCCTCTACTTTCGCCGCTTTGCCCGAGATTGACGGTGGTATAGGCATCACCAGCTCAAGAACTATATCAGCACTACGGAGCCCGACGTCGTGTATTACGCCTCCGACAATGAGGTGTATGCTCTCCGTGTCTCGACACAGAAACGGGAACTGATTGCAATCCTACCCTGGAAGCCATATTGCCTCGATGCTGCATACGGATGGGTATGCGTTGGGGGTAGAAACCACGGCCAGTGTGCTTTCATCAACCTCAACGAGACACAGTCAAGTTCCGGCAGCGACAGGGCTTCGCGTCATGATGCCGAGGTCGATGCATTACTACCTCTGGATCTGGATCCTGAATCACGGGTTCTCGCACACAGCTTCCTCCATCGGACTCAACGACCGTCTACTACTGCTGGCCGCAAAACCGCAAGGACGCAGTTCCACGAGCTAGGAGATCACATTATCAATTCTGTAAGCGTACATTGCTTACGCAGTGATCAGAAGGGACTGGAAGACGAGGTTGTAGTTGTTACGACGTAAGTCTACATATTATGAATATACCGCCAAGTTTTGACATCATCAGAAACAATGATAAATCCGTTCGGATATTCTCATTGACACAGTCTCGCATACTTGGAACGCTCCATTTCCCCACTCCCATGAATCACGCATCTTTCTCTCCTGATGGCCAGTTGATGATCGCCGTTGGTGATGAGCCTCAGGCTTTCTTTTGCAGGAGAATCCGACTTCCCACCCTCGCGTTCGATGGGGAAGCGGCATTCGCAAGATATGAATGGCACGAAATCGCAGCGCCAAGATTGAGTCTTGTACCCGAAACGGACGCCTGTTTCTCAACCGCCTTTTCGCCGTCTGGTCATATCTGTGCTGCAGCTTCGCAATGCGGCATAATCACTATTTTCGATACAAGCTTGATTAGAGATGACATGGATGCGGACGAGGCTGTAATTGAAGTCCTCAAATCATCTCGGTCGTCTCTCCATGATTGTTGTGGAGCCGTTCGCTCAATGAGCTTTGCGCCGGCACCGTGGGATCTTTTTGCATGGGCTGAAGATCATGGTCGAGTGTGTGTAGTAGACCTACGCAACTCATTCCGATCTAGGCAGACTATCGAGTTGGACACTGAATCTTCCGGTCTGAACAGAGTGATTTTGTCGGATCTGGATGATAGCCTTTCAGAGCATGACGCACTCGAGGTTGAAGCAACATTTCTTCAACGACATAGAGACGCTCTTGATGCAAATGATCATCTCGCGGCCGTGAGCCATGCAGCGGATTATATGGAGCTTGCCGCGGAACGCAGGAGATTACACCGCGAAGCACTTGATGTTGGTTTCCTCGTGGATCATGACCTTACCAACGAGCTTACAGAAAGCGAGCGCCAAATGCTTGACTCGATACGTACAAGCCGCTTACGAGAGTCAGGCCAAGCGCGCGCTGAGACTTCTCAAAATGCCCCCTTTACCGTCAATTATCTACCATCTTCAAGACAAGCCAACACCCAAGTATCCCTCCATCCCTCCAGCAATCCTTCCTCTCTTCCGCAAAACTCCCGCGGCACAGACAGCATTCGCGAATATATGCGCCAACGAAATCTGGAACGTAATCGAACAGGTGACCGCTCCTACCAGCCTCGCCGGCGCAGCTCCGTCGTTATTTCCAACAGCAACCCCACCGATCATTCTTCCTCAACACATCCCTCTAACCTAGCACCCATAGGTACCGCAACACCGACACTATCAGCATCTCCATCTCGCATGGCCCCTAGTACGCAAACTGCTACCCAGCCCTCTGGCTCCGACCCATGGCAAACCATCTACGAAGCCATGGATCCTAGCATAGCCATGCTCGATGTAGCAAATCGCTTACCCCAAATCCGGCGTGAGCGCGACGCCGCTGCTGGAAGAAATTTGGAACGACGCATGCAGCAGCAACAACAGCAAGTGGCGCACATGAACCGAGTAAGAAGTACTGACCCCCAAAGACCAAGGCATCTGCACGAAAGAGCCGCAAGTCGTATGGCCGTTGGCGAAAGTGTGTATGGTGATCATGATTCGAATACGTTGAGGAGGCTTGTGGGAAGGGACGAAGGGGTGGGAACAATGGGGATTGGTTGGGGTACTGAAGGGAGGAATCTGTGAGTGTTTGAATGGTTTCCGCATGAAACTACGTGGCAGGAGTGGTCGGCTAATAGACATGCGTTAAGATTTGTAGGGACAGAAGAGGGCATACTCGAGTATGCGGTTAACCTTGACGATCGGAAGACCTTTCCTGGGATGGCTTTTCGATGAAAGACGTGGCATGGGTAATGGGTCATGCATGCTTTTGCTTTGGTCCTTTGCAACGGCCATTGGGGTATGTATTGAAAATGTATATTTTATTGGACGAAACGACGGCAGTGACGGAACGTGGCGTACATAGGGGCCGGAAGGATTCATTGTTATCTGAGCGTCCGTCTGATACCGTACTCATAGGGGACCCTTTTGTTATCAGGTATCATAATGCTCTATTTCACATGGCTTAAAAAGAGGCCTCCCAAATTCGTTTGAAGTTAAAGTACGTGTATCCATACCCAAGCGCAAAGGCACAACCGTATACTCGGAAATCCAACCACATTGACCCCATACCCAAACCGACCACATCAAAATGCCTTCCATTTGCCCACCTAAGCTCCGCTATTAAAGATCCCCCAAGCCTGCCCATATCATATATCATACAATCATCAACCCTAACCCTCTACGCCTTTTGTATCCACCCCGCATGCACGAAGAAGTCAAAGATTCGCGCGCTCTTGCCCGGATCAATCTACCACAAACAAGGTCAGCACTCACCCGTGTTTACCGCTCATCTCCCTCCACCCCTTCACACAACACAGAAACACATACCTTACAAACCTCCTTCGCCAACCTCCTCTTCAGCCCCCCTCCCGTCTTCATCGCCTCCCGGATCAACCCCTCCTTCATTACCAGATACGGCTTCGGCAGTATGCGCAGCACGCTGCACAGCTCCAATTCCTCTCGCGTAAGCAAGTGCAAATCTGTGGCGTTCTCATTTGTGAGTTTGAGCGGGGGTGTGCCGTTGAGGGGGGGGATGGTGTAGCGCTGGTGGGGTTTTTTGTCGGGTTGAGACGAGGGTAGGGGAGGGGGGTTGTGGGGGTTTGAGGAGCCGTTCGTGAGGGGAAGTTTGATTTCTTTAGGTTCGGATTTTGTTGCGGATGAGGTTGTTACTGTTACTGTTGTTGGCTGGACAGGGGGTTTTAGGCGCGAAGGGAATTCGGGGGCGGTGAGTTCAGTGGTGGCGGAGGGGGTTTCGATAGGGAGAGCTGGTTTAGGGGGCCGCACGCCTGCCAGGCGGTCAAAAGATCCAGTGGGAGCCGGACGTTGAGCGCGTGTCTGCTTGTCCGCCTCGTATTTTTCTCCCGTTTTCAGGTCACCGATGCGCATTTGGCGCCAGTCTTGAAGCTGAGCGATGGCTTGGCGAAGGTTGTGTTCATACTCGAGGGATTCGGTAAAAGACGTGAAATCATCATGGTTCATCATCCTAGCAAAAGGTTTTGCTTTGTTCAATAAATCGCGCTCTTCTTTGGTGCGTTTTTTGTCTTGCGCGGCATTTTTTCGGTAGTCTAGTAAGAGATGCTCGAAGATGACTTTCTTGCGGTCGGCACGTATGGTGAGACGTGAGTTGTAAATGTCCATAACAACCATTTTGAGCTCCATTTCTGGTTCGAGCTCGCCGGTGCGGGGGTTAATGCCATCACCGGGGTCGAATTGCATGTGTTGGACTGCTTCTTCGGCTTCATTGGCGAATTCGGTCTCAAATTCAAGGCGGCCAGGCATATAGCCTTGGACTTCGTGGCAAGCGGGAACGCTGGCTGTAGGCTTTTGCTTGGGTGTTGCTGGAGGGGCCGATTTGGCGGCTTCTTTTCGCTCTTCTATCCGTCGTTTCTTACGAGCTTGGAACTTTTCTCTTGGGTTCTCTTCTACCAGACTGGTATCTTTCGGATCTGCTTTTTCCGGTAGAGGAAACTTTGAGCTCTCAATGTAGGTTTTGATATAATGGTCCCGAACCTCCTCCTTTGTTCGGAAGCCTCCAATATGGTCTGCTATATCAGCCCAGGAGCCAAGTCCATATACCTCGGCACCTTCAAGTAGTAAAAGTTCCTCGTCCGCGCCCCAATCCTTAGTATATATGGGTATCGAATGCTGCTCAATGACCGAGTAGGAATGCGTTCGAGGGTCATGATCACGTGAACTCTCGCCTTTCGAGAAGCACGGTACACAGAGATCGTAGTCGTTACAGACTGGAGAGGCGCATCGGATGCGAACCTGGAATCATTCAGAATAGCTCCAAACACTGCCGAAAGTACATGGGCGCGAATGCAGGAGGCTAGTACACCGAATACTTACGGTAGAGGTGATGTCTCCGGAACAAACATCACAGATGTACTTCAAGCCTCCCTCCGTCCCTCGCGTTACCGTCTTCTTCCTGATGACGCCCATCCTAACAGAAATCTGGTTACCCCCGCTTAAGTAGATACAGGCCGCCCTGCGCACGTACAGGACCGTAGAACTCGACCTGTAGAGATGATGTGGTCTTGAATTTTGGAAGATGTCGTGCTTAGTATCTCATAGGCGTGGATTCAGCAATGAATATGGAGGCATTGTTAGAGCTTCGTGGGATGAAGCGCAATGAACGATGGAGTTCAGGTGCAGGTCAGGGTCAGCCAAATGAAAGCCGACCAAGAACGGCAAGGCTGAGTCTTGAATGGCATTCGTGGCTGAGGGCCCCCACCAAAACAAGCACATAGGTAGATATGAATTTGCCTCACAACGGCATCCCAAACACACACAACTTGGCATCGTCCCCTTGACCATCAATCAAATGAGCTTATCTGTCGTTCTTTCTCTACCTACCAGTACTCCCTGTTTTCCTTACTTTCTCTCATCTCAACCAAATCTCTCGGCTAGCCTTCGACAAGAGCTGTAGATCAGTTCTCCGCATTCAGAAACACTACACCCGCCCTCGCTCAAACCCCCCACGATTCAAACGCCAATCATCCATACCGTCCTATACACCCGCTCCTTTAAAATGTCTTGGAATCTAACGAAGAGTAGGCCACCTGGTATTCTAGTTGAACAGACTCTACTGACCTGTACGTAGAGTTCAAGGAGACCCATCTTGGGCCATTGAAGAACCCTCTTGGCCGGTCAACGTCCACCTCAACAATCAAAGCCGACGACCCACAGCCTATAGACGAAAAGCTGGGGATGAACAGCGGCAGCATGAACAGTAGCAGTAGCAATGGCATAGGTCTACATCCTCAACCCGAAGACCGAGTACAAGACTTATAGTATATAGCTGCGTCGGAATCCATGGTTTCTCCTCCCGCAGCGCCAACCAAACCTGGTATCCTCATTGTCACTCTTCACGAAGGCAAAGGCTTTTCGCTACCTCCGCACTACCAGCAGAGTTATGGTTCCCAGACGCAGAATTCAGTATCTGGCGGCAGTGGGTTCTCAGTGGCCGGATCGATGCGCGGAGACCCTTCAGCCGGTCGGACTCCTAGCACGATGGCAGGTTCATATGCCAGCAATGGTCGCCCGCAGACTAGTGGCGGCATCAATGCTGCTCCGACAATCCATGGCCGTTACTCATCACGTCATTTGCCTTACGCACTGCTTGACTTTGACAAACTGCAGGTATTTGTAGACTCGGTCTCCGGAAGCCCTGAGAACCCTTACTGGGCTGGTGACAATACTTCATACAAGTTCGATGTTTCCCGCGTTACGGAATTATCTGTGCAGCTCTATCTACGGAATCCCAACGCCCGTCCTGGGGCGGGTAGAAGTGAGGACATATTTCTTGGTGTCTGTCGCGTGACCCCACGGTTCGAAGAGAAAAAACAATACATAGAAGATCCAAAAGCAAACAAGAAGGATAGAGAGAAGAACCAAGCGGCATTCGCGCAACAGGAGCGGCAGTTGGGGCAAAGTGGCACTGAATGGTTGGATGTAGCTTTCGGGACTGGATCGCTCAAGATCGGTGTCACCTTCGTCGAAAACCGACAACGAACGCTAAAGATTGAGGATTTCGAACTCCTCAAGGTCGTCGGAAAAGGCAGCTTTGGCAAGGTTATGCAGGTTCTGAAGCGGGATACTCACCGGATATACGCTTTAAAGACGATACGAAAAGCTCACATTATCTCCAGGTCAGAAGTGGCGCATACTCTTGCAGAGCGATCGGTCCTCGCTCAGATCAACAATCCTTTCATTGTCCCTCTAAAATTCTCGTTTCAGTCTCCTGAAAAGCTTTACCTTGTTCTTGCATTCGTCAACGGCGGAGAGCTGTTCCATCATCTACAACGTGAGCAGCGGTTCGACGTCAGTCGAGCTAGGTTTTACACCGCAGAGCTTCTATGTGCTTTGGAATGTCTGCACGGCTTCAACGTCGTCTATAGAGATTTAAAGCCGGAGAACATATTGCTTGACTATTCCGGACATATCGCGCTGTGCGATTTTGGACTCTGCAAGCTGGACATGAAGGACGAAGATCGAACAAACACCTTCTGTGGTACCCCAGAGTACCTTGCGCCAGAGCTACTCTTGGGTCAAGGGTACAACAAAACAGTAGATTGGTGGACTCTCGGTGTACTTCTCTACGAGATGCTGACCGGACTGCCACCATACTATGACGAAAACACAAACGAGATGTACCGCAAGATTCTTTCTGAGCCTCTCCACTTTCCTGGTCCGGAGATTGTTCCTCCAGCTGCGAAGGACTTGTTGATACAGCTTCTTGACCGCAATCCTGCAACCAGACTTGGTGCCAAAGGACCTTCTGAGATCAAGGCGCATCAATTTTTCAATGCCATCGATTGGAGGAAATTGTTGCAGAGGAAGTACGATCCTGTGTTCAAGCCGAATGTGGTACGTATCACTCGCGCATGCATCAAGCTAGACCGGAAGCTGACATTCATAGGTCGATGCGCTTGACACGGCCAACTTCGACCGCGAGTTCACATCAGAAGCTCCTACAGACTCGTACGTAGACGGGCCCATGCTCTCGCAGACAATGCAACAGCAATTTGCCGGCTGGTCCTACAATCGCCCTGTTGCAGGACTTGGGGACGCTGGGGGCAGTGTTAAGGATCCTTCATTTGGTAGTGTCACTGGCTGATGACGACTGGATGATATGAGGCATGATAGCATCTGATCAAGCGTAGAATCACGGGAGGTTGCTTTTTAAGAGGCGTACTTGATTTTCAACACACCAGAGGACATGTCCATGCAATAACATCAAGAAAACCGTTGAACATTCTACATTCTCTGCCTTTGCTCCGAGCTGCGTCAGATCGTACCATCTCGCCCACTGACCACCTACTTAAAACCTGTACAATTTTCTGGTAGTCGACGTTACGCTCTGTGTTCTGATGAGTGAAGCTTCAGCTTCGCATATGCAAGTGTGACGGACGTGTTGTGGTGGGGGGCGGGCTCTGTGCGCCAGCACAAATATCTGGTGGGGCAAACTTCCGAGAGCTCCTTCACAGCTCCCAAGTCCAAAGTTTTTACACCAACTACTCATTGCACTGATAGCGCTATTCACTGCCACCAGCTGTCAGACACGAATTTACCTGACAGATACAGCACCGGAATCTATAGTCGAAACTCAAGCAGCAGCAGCGATGCCGGGCTTCGCACAAGCAAGCGATCTCCAAGCATGGCAACAGCTCCAGGAGCACCATACCACCTTGGGCCGCAACATTGTGCTCAAGGAGTTCTTCGCGAAAGACCCTCAGCGCTTTCAGAAATTCTCCCACACGTTCAAGAACTCGGTGGACAACTCTGAGACCCTCTTTGATTTCTCCAAGAACTTCGTTACTGAAGAGACGATCTCGCTCCTTGTTAGCCTTGCAAAAGAATGCGGACTCGAAAAGCTTCGGGATGAGATGTTTGCGGGGGAACAGATCAATTTCACAGAAAAGCGAGCGGTATACCATGTCGCCCTGAGAAACGTCACGAACCAGCCTATGCAGGTAGCTGGGAAGAGTGTAGTGGAAGATGTCAATAGCGTGCTAGACCACATGAGATACTTTTCAGAGCAGGTAAGAAGTGGAGAGTGGAAAGGATACACAGGGAAGAAGATGAACACGATCGTCAACATTGGTATTGGGGGCTCTGACCTGTGAGTCGAACCAATCCTATGCACCAAGCATCCCCATGCTAATAGCAGTGCAGCGGACCGGTGATGGTTACAGAAGCCCTGAAGCCATACGGTGACCGAAGTATGACGCTCCACTTCGTATCCAACATCGATGGTACACATATGGCAGAGGCTTTGCGTGACTCCGATCCTGAGACAACTCTTTTCTTGGTCGCTTCTAAGACCTTCACCACAGCCGAGACAACCACCAATGCCAACACGGCCAAGTCTTGGTTCCTCAAGTCAGCCAAAGAGGATGAGCACATTGCAAAGCACTTTGTGGCTCTTTCCACCAACGTCGAAGAAGTAACCAAGTTCGGGATCGATAAGAAGAACATGTTTGGCTTTGAGAGCTGGGTTGGTGGTCGGTATAGTGTTTGGAGTGCCATTGGCCTAAGTGTCGCCTTGTATATTGGTTTCGACAGATTCCACGAATTCCTTGCTGGCGCACATGCTATGGACAAACACTTCAAGGAGACACCTCTCGAGGAAAACATCCCTGTACTTGGAGGTCTTCTGAGCGTCTGGTACTCTGATTTCTTCGGCGCTCAAACCCATCTCGTATCCCCATTCGACCAATACTTACATCGCTTCCCAGCTTACCTTCAGCAACTTTCTATGGAATCGAATGGCAAGGCAATCACAAGAACTGGTGATTATGTCAAATACACCACCGGAGCAATCGTGTTTGGCGAGCCTGCCACAAACGCTCAACATTCATTCTACCAACTCTTGCACCAAGGCACTAAGCTCATCCCGACCGACTTCATTCTTGCCGCTGAAAGCCATAACCCGATTGAGGGTAACAAGCATCAAAAGTAAGCTTCGTCTTTCCTGTTTGTCTTGTATGACGGTTGCTCCATTTACTTATTCCATTCCGCCATCTTCTCTTTCTCCCGCACCGTGCTGACAAGTGTTAGGATGCTTGCTTCCAACTTTTTTGCCCAGGGAGAAGCCCTAATGGTTGGCAAAACGCCTGATGAAGTCAAAGCCGAAGGTGCACCCGATGAGCTTGTCCCTCACAAGACTTTCCTCGGTAACCGACCTACAACCTCTATCCTCGCTCAGAAGATCACCCCCGGTACTCTGGGTGCATTGATTGCATACTATGAGCACTGCACGTTTACTGAGGGTGCTGTGTGGAACATCAACAGCTTCGACCAGTGGGGTGTTGAGCTTGGAAAGTCCCTAGCGAAGAAGATCCAGGCTGAGCTGGATGAGAGCGGAGAGAGCACGAAGCACGACTCGAGCACCAGCGGGCTTATCAATGCTTTCAAGAGGAAATCTAACATAGGAGTTTAGGGTTCTTGCAGTGATCGGATTGAACATAGGTTAGCGCTTTTAAATAGAGAGCCGTTCAGGCAGACGAGTACACGAATCAAAAGTCCCATCTTCAAGTTTCGACATAGCACCGTCCGAGTGATATAGTAAACAAGGCTGATACCGTGTTCGAGACCAAGTTCAGGAAGGGTACGATGAGATCCAGGGGTGACTGCGGCCGCCTCATAAGGCGAGCCGGGGAACCACGATGTTGATCTCCCGCTTCGAATCCAGATATCCAAACCGTGTCAACATGGACCGGTAAGAGCTCACCATAACATCCCCCACGATGCTGCTTCAGGGGTCGAGCTCGCGGACCATTCTCTTCGTTGTTCATGTAGTTTTAGTTTTCTTGGGCTTCCTGGCCGAGGCTGTGAGCGCAGCAAAGCCAGATCAAAAGGCCAGCAGCTATGCGCCTGCTCAAGCTATACCAATTAGCTGTCTAAACCGGACAATGTGTGTCGTACCCACTCCTTCAGAAGACATCTTTCATGCAAATAGTGCGGTGAGCTTCAAAGGGACCTTTGCTGACCGGAAATTCGTGCGCCTTCAGTGAGACTGGCGAGCATGTAAGATCCAACCCCCAGATCTGCATCACAAACCGAAACCTCAATGGTCTACCTCTGACACAACGGACTGAATCCCATAGATCACTGACCCCGAAGGCCATCTCCAATACATTCCCTTTCCCACATGTAACGAAACCGGTCGTCCTCTGGAACTTTACTTTGGCGTCGAAAAAGGTGCTTTTCTATCCACAGCCCCCATTCACCACCTGCTTTCGGACCTTTGGAGCTAAACCACGCGCTCCCGTTTCTAGATATTAACTGCACTATCTCTGAAATCACCGACCCTCTCTACCACCTCCTAGAATTTTACATTCACAACGACGCTCCCTTAACCTGCCGCATCCCCACCCACCCCCTGATCTCCCCCTCCGGAACAACCTCCATCAGTCCCCCGACGCAGAATCAAGACGATTACATCCCACTCATATTCGCCCTAGCTGGCACTCTCCAGTTCAGCCATCTACATATCTCCCCATCCCTCAACGTCGTCCTCCACACCTCCCCAAACATCGCCTCTGAAGAAGCCGACATCCTCGCAGCGACTGCATACAGCGTCCCCAGTCTTGCGCGCAACTCGACAAAACTCGTCATCGGCGATCCTTTAGAATTCCGATTCAGTGTACGCTGGTATACCACCCCCATACTACCGCCCAGCACGACCGCTTCCTACGGTCTAGGCGGACACGTGCATTTGAGTACCGTCTTTTATTGTCTCTTGAGTGCCGGTGTGGGTGTAGCGGGGAGTCTCGCATATTTTAGGGGGGTGGAGTTGCCGAGGAGGATCAAGAGATATGGAAAGGAGAGGGTAGGTGGGGGTGGGGAGAGAGGGACAGGGTATGCGTTTCCAGGCAGTGGGGCGTTTGGAATGAATGGGTATGGTGGAGGGACGGGGAAGAGGGATTAGGTGGGTAAACGTGAAAGGGGAGGTGGTGGGTGTATTTGTATGGTGTTTGTTTAATGGTGTGCAATTCCCCCTTGGCAGGTTGTAGCAGCATCAGTGGACAACGTTTGTTGAAGAAGTGTCTTATATACCTTTTTCTGTTGCGGCCATTTCTCTTTTTTCATCTGTCATGCCCATCGTCATTCGTCTCCGACTTTTTCTCACTCAATTTCTCGCGTTATTCGTGCACAGCGTTTGTTGGATAGGATGGGGGGGAGGAAATGGCGACATCTCTTGAACAGTGGTTTTGAGTGAGATCAAGATAAAAGCTGTTTCCATTATTCTTACAGCTCCGCTCCTGTCGGATTTGGGGTTCTGTCCCTTCCATCTTCATCCCCACTCCATCCCCTCTTCTAACCCTTTCCCCCCACCCACACGCCCCTTTCCCAACGTTCTCCGTTAATCTTTAAACCAGCTTCAACCCTTTCCTTTCCATGTGTGAGAAGAAAGGAAGTCGGGTCTGGGACTGGGATTGGGGCAAGGTGTTGGCAAAAAGAGTTGGATGTTTGAGGTATATGTAACTGATGTGGGTATTAAAGATACCATAGTTATAGCGAGGGATGGTATTTGTTTTGTATACGCGATGGCGGTGTTTGATGGAGCAGGGTTTAGGAATGGGACTTGAGAGACTGTTCCAAGTGGACTTGCGGCTATGTGGAATTAGGGAATGGGTGTCTGTGCATGGGATGGGGTGGGGGGGAGGGGAGGAGGGGAGGATCAAGCTCAACCCACTTATTTTTTTTCCTTTTGGTGTACATATCAAGGAGGGATATCATGTTGGTATTTATTGGCTTGTTCGATTGCATCATATTTCTTTAATCCCGTATCGTGATGAACAAAAACGAAACAGAGGAACAAATGCCGAAAACAGTAAAGATGAGTGGCCATCCCTTCATCGCCTTCCTCCTTTTCTCCCATGCAAGTACTCATCTCAAACTCCTGCAACCCCAAAGCCCTGCCTCACGCCTGCCCCCTTCATCACAAACTCCCTCGACACCTCATGCCCCGCCCTCCCGCCTTCGGTCCTCCCCCCATCTTGTTCAACACAAACACCCCCCTTCCACTCCAGCAGGTAACGCCTCTTACATATCAACGGACACTCCCCCTTCGCCCTTCCCCACCCACACTCACATACGCATACCTACCAACGCACATACATACAGATTCCCCTCATCTCAATCCTTACAATCAACACCAGAATCAGATGCAAACTAAAAAACCCGAATCTCTTGAACCCTGAAAGAATTATATATGTAGATCAAAACCGAGCGCCCAAACCGAAAAGAGCATGACCAACCAGCGAATTAAGCATGTCTTCCCAAGTCCGACATTAGAGGATCCGAAAAAGGAAGAAAAAAAAGAGTGCAATTCAAACCATCATCGAAAAAGGAAAACGTTTATCGAAAGCAATTACGATGAGCTAGGAAGATAGCGAATTTGTTGAATCCTACAAAAGCCTGCTCATGAGATAGATAACCATAATCGGCGTGATATTTAAAAAGTCGATATCCACGAAGACTGGCCCAGTTGATCTCATCGGACGATCTAGAAGAGAAATAGAAGACAGTGACGCAAACGTGCTCATCAACCCCTGAACTGTTATTTCGTTACGTCTTTCATAAAACACCAGCTCAGCCCTTCTCTCCAAGTCGGAATGAAACGCGGGAGATGATGAACGCGTCGAGGGTCGAAGATGGTATTGAGTAACCTGCTGTAGGAAATGTGAGGATTTAACAACAGGGATTGGTACGTCATCAAGTGGGAGTAAAAGAATTTGGTTTTCGGACTGATGAGAAAGATGCAGACGGTACAGACGAGCGCCGTTTCACCACCGTAAAGAAGAGCGTGATGGTGAGAGGATTCTGGGATTGGGGCAGGGCGACGGGTATGAGATAACGCAGCCGTAAGGAGAAAAAGTTCCCGGGTAAAGAAACCAAAAAAAAAAAGGAACCGAATTCCACTTCCCGCAATAAACCCCAAAACGAACATTTCTGGCAAACACGAGAAGACTCGGAAAGAGCAACAGAGGTTATGAGTGAGAAACTGAAGGGTTTCCTGATAAGAGGGGGTCGATGTTGGAGATGCACCGGTACTGAGGGGGGTTATGGTGGGTTGGGTCTGGAGTAGGGAAGGGAGAGGACAGGGAGAGGGGGTGGGGATGGTGGTTAGGGATTAGGAGGTAGGTGGTGGGGATAAGGGATGGGAAGGGGATGAAGGATGAAGATGAAGATGAGGGATGAGAAAGAAGGATAAGAATGAAGAATAAGGGATGAGGAGACGGAAGGAAAATGGAAAAGACAGATAACCGAGTAGAAAATGTGGCCTCGAAGTTCTAGAATCGATCTTCAAGATATTAAAACCATCCCTTGGACATATCTGCACATGAAAGCAATATGTGCATAACTTCGTTACTAGCTATATCCATCTCGCTGCATCGCCTTTCGGCCATTGGAGCAGGTCCCGCCAGATATCTAGGAAAAATGACTGAGGAAATACGTCTGTTGGAATTAGTGAGATGTTAGAACGTGCAGGTGCTTCGTAGTTTGCTGGAAATGTGGGATTGTGGTGACAACGAGTCTTTGTTCGTGTTCGGGAGTTTGTGCAGTGCCCCCGGGAAGTCAGGTTGAGCTCCGGATAGTGTTGCAAACGAGACGTCCAAAGGTGACCGTCCATATCGGTTTAGGCCAATACAGCTGAAAGCTTGCATCGAAGCATTGGCAAGCGCTTGCCACGACCCAAGACGAGAGCTAAGTCAAAGTCGCCAACATAGCCTTAATAACCTTCGGATTCGGAGGAGCTGTACCCAGATGAACAAAGATCAGCCTCCTCTTCCTCCCCAAGTCAACACTATCTTACAAGGCTCATCCTACCTTTGCGATCCTTCTCAATCTTCACCACGTCTCTATCTCTCTCGAGTATGACCGGCTCCTCTTTATACTTGTCCGCCTTCCGATGCTCCTTTTCAATCTCCCTCTCGTACTTGAGCATCTTCTTCTCCGCCTCCAGCGCACGGATCTCGGCTTTGATCTGACGCTCGTCTTTGTGGGCGTCTTTACTGCGGCTCGGAACGACAAGCGAGAGCCCGTGCATCGAATTTGATTCGCCTTTTTCTTCTTGAAGATATTCAGTTTTGTGGCCGGCGGAGGAACGGGAGCGATGACGGTGTTTTTTGCTGGGTTTGCGGACGATTTCAATGGCTGAGGGACCAGAGCTGCTGCTGGAAGAGGACGAACTGCGGGCTCGAGAGTGGCTCTTGTGGGACCGAGCTCCACGCTCGGATTTGTGGCCGCCATGCTCGGACTTATGGCCTCCGTATTCGGACTTATGGCCTCCGTATTCGGATTTGTGGCCTCCGTATTCGGATTTGTGGCCATGCTCAGATTTGCCTCCTGCAGTTCCGCTCATTACGTCCCATTCACGAACTGAGCGCGGGATTTCGGCTGGCTCTGGAGGATTAATAATGATTTCCGTACGGCGTTCTATAACCTCGGGTGGCGGAGGCGGAGGAGGGCCAGATTCGATTACATAGGTTTTCCGCACTGCCAAATGGTAAGCCAAAGACGTTTTAAGATGACTAGAAGAACGACTGACCTTCTTCCCTGACGGGCCTTTCATTCATCTCCTTGCTTATCCTGATGACTTCGTCTATATGCTCTTTACCCAGAGCCTTGAGGATGATGATGGTTTCTCCCTGTAAATTGAATAAGGAAGGGTTAGACTCCAGGATAATTTGACTTACCTCTTCCTCAAACGGATATCCCAGTTCAATGATGGCCATCTTATTGACCAGCTTCCTCGGCATCTTGGTCTTACCACGCCTCGGGAACGGCTCCTCTTCTTTCACCTCCAAAATCTCTTCTTTGAACTCAGCCACTTCACTATTAGTTCTTCGTCTCCTAACCGTAGAGACTTCTCTCTCTTTGAAGCCCCTGAAATCTTCATCGCCATAAAAATCGGGCTCAGCAACCCTGATATCCTCTTCGTAATCTCGTTCTACAAACCTTGGCGGCGGACTCCTCCTGCGGCTCCTAGTGGGGATGACAATAGTCTCAGGAGGCCCTCTCGTTGGAGCTCCGTATCGAGGCAGTGGTTTCCGATCGAAAGTGTCAAGGCTAGATTGGCGCCGGATGATGGTTGGCCTCGGTGGAGCTCGCCGAGGTGGTGGGGTGTAATTCTTTTCGATATTGATGCTTGTCCTACGACTCTCGAAAGGTACTATCTGGCCTCTGCCAGGGCTCCCATCGAAGCTGTCTACCTCCTCATCGTAATATCTTGCTGGCGGCGGTCTTGCTCGTCTTGCTGGCGGCCCAAATCTCTCTTCGTGACGATAGATATCTTTCTCCTCGAAGGATGCTTGGCCCCTGGTTCCTCCACCACCATGGTAGAAACCGTCGGCGGAACTCTCTCGCCTCGCACTACCACGACTCGGTCTCGGTTGAAAGACGTCACGTTCTTCGTAGATATCTCGTTCCGCAAGCGCTGGACCTCGAGATCTCTCGGCACGGTCTCTTTCACGACCGAAACGCTCAGGATCCCAGCGTTCCCCGCCTCCACCACCGCGATCATAACCACCGTAAGGACGAGAGTCACCACCAAAACGGGACATTGTGCCTGAGTAGGACTTGGTATAGGATTAGGAGATGGCAAAGTAGACACTAGTCCTCAAGAGTTGTGGTGTTTTGGGATGGCTAGGGAAAATGGCGAGGTAAGGTGCAGTAACCTGTAACGGCGACGTCAAACGTTCCAGACCGCCTATGTTGGTAGTATTCGCGTGACTGCTCAGCTTGATTGTGAGTGAGGCGTTCAATAGTGATTCTAGAAAGTAAATCAGCTTGATGTAGAGGACTAGAAACACATTAAAGTAGTTAAGGAGAAGGGGAGGAGGGGAGGAGGTCGACGTCGACCTTGGTAAATCCTGTGGAAAGTGGAAAGTGTGATGACGCGGGGGGAAGGCTAGTACGGCGAGCATGTATCTCACTTTAGCGTTTCGCTAACGGCCAGAGTCCGATGGCTGCCCAATCTCAGGGGGTTTCTCCACCCTTTTACTGAGAAGAGGGTTTACCCCTTTAAAGCAATTCACCTTCACGATGCCTGGAATGATCCGATATTCGATTGTTACACGACGTTGATGTTGCTCTTGCTGAAGTGGAGTAGTATCGACCTTTCATTCTCTTCAAGTCGTAGTAAGAACGTCCTGCTACGCTTGACATCATCCCAATTTCGACAGAAATGCTAATGGACTTGCTGGGGTTTTCTTCCAATTGTGCCGATGCCTGTTGCCACCCAGGTCTTCCATCACGACTGTGTTTCATGTCATTCTCGGTCTGATTTGCTTGAAGTAGTCCAAACGATTGTTCTACTCTAATAGTGCATTTGCAAAACCATCACAATGCTAGCCAGCACTGGTAGTCCCCCAAGTATCCCGTCTAGAACATTGCCGCTGCGAACCATGCTTTTGCAGCTTTCCCAGCTTTCCCAGCCTGTAGCGCCGATACTATATCCTGTTCGCATCCCGCCATATCCTGCCCAGCCGTTCCCTCTATAGGGTTCCCAACCCAAGGTATATAGCGCCAAAACAATGATTGAAGTCCATCTACATCGTCCCTCGTTGCCCATCAACGTTACTACCAAAGTCAAATAACGAAATTCCAAGGGCAATCAGGGTCGCCGAAAAAGAAGAAACATCAATGAAAAAGATTAGTTACGGATCCGGGTATTGTTAGTACGATTTTTGTACGTTAAAGGTTTTGAGTCGAGTCCACATCATTGGCTGGCCGGATTGAGACTTCAAAAAGTGGCTTTATAGGAGATTGACGGTCGCGGTAGAAGAAGCATCATGAGGCCAATCGCCTGTTCACAATGCAGGCGCAACGGGATAGTACCCTCGGCTGCTTTCAACCCCTTGAAATCGTCCACAGCTCCGGAGATAATCAGGATTGCTCAGTGCTGAAGTTGGATGTGATTGGCGACCGTCATTCGGTTGAAACCAAGAAAAGCCGGTAGGAGAATCAGCATTTTCCTCTTTAATAGACGCCCTTGATTCCAAACCGGTATGCTGCCTTTCCGGAGTGTTGTTGATATAGCTGTACGAAGGTTCGTAGTGGGATGGAGTAAGCAGGGGCTCGGTTTTGAACGCACTGGAACTGACAGACGGAAGCTGAGGACGCATGAAACGACCGTTCTCGGGAATCTCGGCAAGAGGCGAAGGAAAGTATAGGTAGCCCTCGTGATCGTCTATAGTACTAGTTTCTTCTTTGGTGAGGACGAGATCTCGGGGGCGCTCAAGCGACATAATTTTAGCGCTACCATAGCTTGATGAGGCCGAAGAGATCTTGGAAGGACTGTTCGAAAGGGAGTCGTGCTGAGAATCGCGATGCGATCGGTACGCACCGCTACCCACTCGGGAAGATCCGGCGAAAGGCAGCGCTGACATGCCACCTCGCAACGCGCCGGGCGGACCAGGGGCATTCGAGTTACCTTGACTTCCGGCACTGTCGCCACTAGAACCCCCTCCAGGACCCATACTCGTTGAGCTGCTACGACGATCTTCTGAATAGTGGCCGGGCGAACGACCGCGTACAACCATGGGAGCAGATATTCGAGTGGCAATCTTAGTCCATGGACTTGGTGAAGATTGGCTATTTGGCACATCGGCAAATAACTCCACCACAATGTGGAAGTACTGCTGTGCCGCCCTTCTCTTCCCGTTGTTGGCTGTAGCATTCTTGAATTGAATACGATCAAATGTTGCCATCGTCTGACTTTGCTGCTGGGTTGGCGCAGATGGTGCGTAAACTGGCTCATACTCGGGGCTTGTCAGCTGTGAACTGGGGCTGATGCCTCCGCCGGCATCGTAGATTCCTAGCGATCCCGAGGGATGTGGTGTCAATTTCACCTTTTCTGGTCGTCCCATAGGCCCTTTGTCGCGTTTCGGGGTGTGTTGGACCAGGTCGATAACCTTTCCTTCTTCACCGTCAACCCTGGCTGATATGCACATTGCGAAAGCCTGGATCCGATCTCGACCCAGATATAGAGGCTCAGAAGCGGTATTGTAGTACGGCTTGAGGCTATAGGAACAGGCGACCGAAAAGTAATTGCGTCGATAACAAGTCCAATCTTGCTCCGGGTCAGTTTGGAAAAATCCTTTGTCAATCTTTGCTTGGACTTCCACTTGGACAGACTGGCCCTTCTTGTCGGTGATGGATTGGATAGCTCTGGTCTTTACGAATGGAGGCACCGTGTTCTGTGAATTAAGCGGGTAGGAAGCTGAGGTGTCCTGACCCGGGAGGCCGTAGCTGGCGCTCGTATTTTGCGACATTGGATTGAGGGATGAGTCGAGAACTCTAGGGCTAGCCAGAATAGAATTTGCTGAAGGATTGGATAGGAAATTGGAATTCCCATGAGGAGGATATCCGTCCCTGGGGAAGTGAGGCGATGATGTTGGGTAGGAGTCTCTTGTGGTCGTACCAAGCGATGGTAACACTGCATTGGTGTTTCCTGGAGCTTGCGAGGGAGGTGGCATACCCGTGGACGACGGACTAGTATTCGACGATAACGGTCAGACGACAAGATTGCCATGGCTCAAGGAAGATGAAGATGGGAAGCACAAGCATGCGAGAAGGGAACGCACATTGATGTGTTTCGTGGTCTACCGTCGTACATCGTTGGCAAGTATGCCTGCGGATACTTCAGCGTTGTCGGGTAGCCCACTGGCGCTGCCGAGGAGAAGCCTGCAATGTTGTTGAAGCCATTCGTGGAATTAGTGGCGTGGGGTGAGAAGACAAAGGATGATGAGGCTGAACTGGGACTGGTCGATGCAGAATCACAACTCGAATCCAGTGGACTCAAGGATAGTCCAGGTCCAGTCTGGAAACTGATGCCTCATATGATTCATTGGTTAGCCATATTCGAGTGCTGTGGTTCCGCGGCGCGGCTGAGAGTACATCAGATCATCGTGAAATTCGGTGTTACGCCTAGACGGCGGGAGAACAGCTAATGCATGGCTAGAGAATTGATACCACGTCGTGTGATCGGTGTGACGAGCCACGCCGCTGGGTTATGCACGAAATATCGCGCAATTCAGAATGCTGGTGCCAATAATACCATGACAGCATATGGGGGCAAAGAGGTGAGGAGGAAAGAAGGCAAGAGAAGATGAAACAAGGCAGATGGAGTGAACGAACCAATGGCATCGCTTAGGGGGCGTACGGAAAGACTGATGGGGTTTCCGAACGAGGAAAACTTACGACGGCACAGCCAGAATGCTGGGTTGAGACGCATAACCGAAAGGCTTGGCGGGATGCAATGGCATCGAGTGGACGAGTTGCTGGCCTAGCAAGCCGTAGCCGTCAGACCGATGAAGACTCCCAATGGAATTTTCAGTCAGCAACGGGGTTTGGCTTGCATATGCCCGGATTTGCCCTAGCGACTCGCTCTCGGTCTGGAGAGGGTAGTCGTAGGGACCGTGGAGGAGCGCTAGTGCCTTGTTAGTCACTAGCCACCACGGTGATACACGAATGAGAGGAGATCAGCAAAAAAACAAAGGTGGGCGGGGATTGCAATTGGATGTGAGCACAACCTGGTCCACGCTCCCAGCTTTTCAGCCAATATCAAAGACATCGTACCATACCCTCGGGTCAAAAGATTTGGGGGTATAAGGTGAAAAGCAATGTCAATAATGGTTAACGACCCCTTGCATGCGTATCTGACAGTATTCCAACGGGTTTGTAAGAGGGTACAGAACTTCAAGTAGCAAACAGATCGATTTTAGCCTTGAGAACAACATAATGTTTGAAAAAGTTGCAGATGAATCCCCAAGGCGTTATGCACAACCGCTATATGAACACAGAGGTAAACTTACTGTTGTTGTTCATCGAAGACACTGCAATTTGATCGCACCAACCCGACCACGTAGCCCTGGATATAATGATGGTGCTCTCGACACCTTGCCGACACCTGCGAAAGGCCAGAGGCCCGTCGTCGGACCGTGAGGGTCGACTTCGCTGGCGACGTTCCTTATCAATCTTCAGGTATCTCCGCCGGTTATGCTTAGGGTTGTCCGGACCGGTACCTAGGGCTTAGGCTTGCCGCGTAAGTTTTTCGCTTCAGTGGTCTGGCACGTCGAACGAATTGTGCGGATGGGGATCCTCAACTAAAAGCGGCCACTAGAACTGCACCAGGTCAGCACTTGCATGTTGCACACGCCCGTTGAAACATAAGGTAAGGTGGGTACGTAGTAAGAAGAGAAAACCTTGTTCGAGGATGCCAACAAGCTGACACTGGATGTGTGGAGAGATATAAATGAAGACACACACACAAGCGAAATTAGGATAGAATCCGTCAAGGTCATATGTACCATCGCAACGCCGTTTCCTGTGCATTAAAGAACGGCGTCGAACGGGAAAATGGCAGGAGATGAGATTTGGGGAGCCTGGGGAGCCTGGGAAGCTGCGGACAGTGCCTTAAAGACGGAGCTAATGTAGGGAAGATCTGAAACTTCCGCTCTGGCTCACAGCGTGGGGCGCGGCTTGACGAATAGAAGATCAAGCCGAGGGAGGATGAATGGCAGGCTGTCCTGAACAAGGGTGTCTGATATCTCCACGTTTCAAGCAAGACAAAATGGTTGAAGTGTTGTGAAGGCGAAAAGACTTACTAAACAATCTCGGAAAGATATGTCAGTTCCTGAAAGCGCAAGGCTCTGGATGAGGGTGGTGTTTGCTTTCATGAGACGATTGGGCGACAAGCTCTTCTTGTACATAAGTAAGAGTCCACTCAAACTCTTAAAACCCGAGGGAGCTTGGTATCAAATCAAATCGCTCGTTGTCCCCTGTCATTTCAAGCTAATTTCGTGGAGCTAGCTATACACTCGAGACGTTCGAAGGAAAGACAAAAAATTAAAACCTAATACAAGGGAGGACGATTCGTTGAAACCAAAAGAGCGCAGGGAAGAGGCATAGATGGAAGGTTAAGTATTGGAAAATCGATTTCGACAGCCAGCGAATCGAGATCCGCAGCACACCATGCCAGAATACCACCGGTAGGATTCCTCTACTCTGAGAAGTATAAATACTATCGTCTCCCAACCGGAGACTAGCGCCATCGAACCGGTACCAAGCAGCGCTTGCTCCAAACTCTTTACACGCACTGCTGCTGCTGCTGCTGCTGTCAAATCTTGTTACCACACTTCATTGCCTCCGTGCGAGACACTTAGTACTCGAAGCTCGTATCGAGAATTTCGGCGTCATGCCTTGTTGTCAGAGCAGTTTGGCAGCTTGCAGCATCATGCAGACATAGAATGTTCAGCACATAGTCATAGCGAACCACGTTGGATAGCCAGTTTGGCCGAACGAGTCCGAAACTACAACCACCGCGGCTTCAGGCACCACGGCGCTGCACTGCGGGGTCCGCCGCCGGATCTTTGTTGCCTTGGATCGTCTTGGATCGTCTCGTCTCGCCAACTGGGTGTCTAGTTCTACGGGGCAATGGAAGTGGGAGGAGTGTGGTGTGGTGTGGTGGCTCGTTGTGATGATGCAGGAACACGAGCCTAGTTAGCCTGCGCCTTGGTTGATACGGGTCGCTGCAGCATCAGCCAGAAGGTTTTAGGTGCTGTAATCCATAGGGGGCAGAGCGGGTTTAGCAAGGGAATAGGTCATCAGTATGAGGCAGGTGATCCTCATGGCTTTTTCTCCCATGCCAGCAGTCATGCAGTAGTATTCTATCGGGGGTGACCGTCTGACATGAGCGGAATTAAATTGGAAAGTCAGCAGCAAAGGAAGACAATCGAAACCGTAGTCGAAGGCTCGCGAGAGGCCAACTAAAAGGCCAACTACTAAAGGGCACTTTCCCCGAGCGGGCTAACCTTGTCTACAGTCGGCTCAGCTCAGCCCCATCTAGTAGAAAGATCTAACTCAATCCGGTATAACGTACACTGAGAGGTCTTTCAGAATAATCTGAGCCTGTATTGACAAAGAATTCTCTTCGCAAATTCTCTTTCGCAAGATTTCTTTTTTTTAACACATTATTAATCATGAATGTTTACATGACTGCTTTTATGATAATATATGCTGGTAATATGTTTAATAAGTAATACATGATGTTCAAATTTTAATTGCATATCTCGATTACTCATGATTTCTGTATACTGGAACTATATAAAATTTTGCATTATTAATATGATTCTTTAGCACTAGTAACGAGTTGCAATCATTAAAAGATCAACCACTTAAATGTTTTTCTTTATATTTGTTATTTATCACTAAAGCAGTGATATATTCAGCTTTGAGAGTAGGGGCTGAGCCGACTGAGACAAGGGCTAACCCGTCCGCCGCTTGAGACTCTAAATTCTAAATCTACCGTAGGTACTGTATCTTCTATCTTCCTTTAACCCTCTACATACTACTATCCATGAGTTCCTCAGCAGCAACAGTACGTACCTTTCTCGTCTCTCGCGTCGATTGACGCACCTCAGCTGACACATCTGTACCTTGCATAATGGATCTTGTACGTCTCCAATCGGATCGTGCAGGTTCTTGCCACCCGTGGGGCTGATAGGATAAGAATAGTGCCATGCATGTACCTCAGTATTTCAGGACAAGAAGACAGGACAGAAAAGAACCCGCGGTACACCGCAATCTGATGGCAGGGCAGTCAAACCACGATAGTGCCTCGGATTACGCACAATGAAGATGTATGGGTCACCGAAAGTGTGTTCCAGAATCATCCATTGGACACGATTCAAGGTACTCATCGGCACCGGCTTTCAGCCCTTTGGACTAATTGCCGACCTCTTGCCACCACGACTACAGCCTGTCCACCTTATCCCCCCGTTATTACGTTAAATCACGGGCGATCTCATTGATCAGCTGCAATGCCGTTGTGCAGGAAGGCTGGCAGAGTCAGCCGTAAAGGATTGGACTCTAAACGTCAACAGGCGAATCCCACCCCCAACACCGATAACTGTTCTCGAAGTTCTTGGGCTGGAGTATTACACTCGGCCTTCTCGACCTCGCCATCCCATACTATGTCTCCGAAATTCTTTCCCCCATGGATCAGGCATTCAAGGCAGAGCTGGGTTACAATTTCCCTGCTCCGCACCAAGTTCTTGTTTCTAAGTAACCCATCATATGACCTCCTGTTGTTGATCTATCAGAGTCGGTCAGGTGAGGTGTAATTATGCTGAATCAACTGTTTGCTCTTGCAATTCGCTCAGGTGCTAATACAGTTCATATGCTCTATCTAATTATACATCAACAACTCTCTATTAGTCAATCAATATCAATCCGTGATACTCAGAGACGTTCACTCCTCAGGATATCGATACCTCTTTGGTAAGTTCTGCGGAAGCCTGCATGACAGTCCATGACCCATAACGTTGCTCTCATCCAACCGGATATATCCCTTGTTCCGGTCTGCATTACAGCATGCAGTAAAGGTAGCCCGAGAGACGTTGCAGACTACTCTATTTACGAGAAGTAGGTCAGATCCTTTGAGAGCTACAAGAGTTTGAAAGGACTGTCTATCCACGGGTTTACTACCCAATATTAAGGACTGGGTGTGCGGACACCATTTCCGCAATAACCCATCGTATGCGGCTTGTGAGCCCTGGTAATCCAGACCTTTAGCATCTTCAAACTGCAGAGTTGGAGCTCGAGTCTTTGTAGAGTTCCTCTCGTCTGGCATAGCTTGGGCATGTGGATATTCGACGAGTGACCTTTTGCCGGAAGTTGATCCTCAATACAATCCGATGCAACAGAAGGATTTATAGCGCATACTGAAGAGACGACGTGGCTCATATCAGCAGTGCCTGTGGCTTTCATGAGAGCATTTAGCTCGTGAAGGCATCAGCCTGGCTTTCTCCTTAATTGTTTCCGGCAATTGTAGGGTTGCTAGCTGGTTCACGTCAAGCACTATCACATGGTCGTGTTGTATAACCTAGATGGGCTGGCAGGCTTTTCTGGCTGTTCCATCCCCGATAGCCCCGAGGGGTGCCTCTGGAATGACGGGAAGTCAGTCCTGGGGTTTGGTACTACTTTCGGTAACGTTTCGCAGCATAATGAATGACGATCTCTGGGCAGCCAATAGCGCGGACGAAAGGGCTGCCGTTAGTATTGTCTATCTCTAAGCCTATGGCCTCATTGCAGGTCAGTGGCGGCCTCGAGAGGATCAGAACCGTTAATTCCCCCGAAACCTTATCTGCTGGGACGTGGAATTTTCGGATGAATGCCAATGAAGATAACACAAGCAGGGTTTTGGGAGGCCCATGTTCCCCAGCCTCCTCAGTCCTTGAAACGAGAGATTCGGGACTTTGCAGAATGACTTATTGCATCGTCCCTGCTTCCTGACAGCGCATGGACCATCAGTTCGTGATAAATCCTTCCATAGTCTTGATCGTCTCCGATCGGTCGTCTCGAGTTACCTGTTGGCCTCGAGTCGTATCTTCCAAATTCCTTAGCATATAAAAAGGGGAACTACTACGGTCTGGCGTGATGCTATCCGGATTTCAGTAGGTGCCCCCACGCACCATGATTCTCGACTAAGGCGCAAAAGACGTTGATCCCGAGGACGGCTTATCTTGAGCCTATGGTTGAGGGTTCTGTTGCATTGCCCTAGCACGAGCTTTCCATTGGATGCTTGTAAATTCACGTCCAATCGTACGATCTCCTCGGACACGGCGAACTATGTGCCTGGGGCTGGGATGAAGGTGGGCAATGTATATCCCTGCTTTGGTTGAACCGAGTCTGCCGGGGCTGCCAATGGCTGCTCTTCGCAAGACAGCCAGGAGAGCTTTCCCTATCCTTACTAAGGCATTACAGACCCGTCACCTGACCTAAGATTTGGTCATTGAGAACATAGCTTCTCGAGCAAATACAGTCTCAAAGACGATGTATGATCATTGTCTTTGCACACGTAATTTTGGTTCCTCCAAACAGCCAGATTGATCTGTAAGTGGTTCTTTATCCCGTCACGAAATGAATGAAATGCATCTCTCCCAAAGGGCTCGAAGAACGTTGCTCGAGCCGCCTACGTTTGATATACCTTTCTCTTCCGAGAGATTGCAAATGCGTATGCGGTCTGTATCTGGTCCAACAACTTTTGCTAGTGCTGTCTAGGTTCATAGAGCAATAGGGTCCGGACAACGTTGAGATAAAAGCCAAAGAGCTACGCATTTAATCCAGATGGGTATTTTTTACGGAACGGACTTCAAAAGCAACGGTACGTTTTAAGACAGCCAGAAGCATGAACAGAGTGCTGACACTTTACTCTCTGCAGCTGCTACCGTCTCCTTTATACCCAGGTATCTTTCTCATCGCAACACAGTACGCCTGACGGGAAATAAGACGTGCTTGCTACGTCGCAGTAAAAGAGATAAATATTTGGCGAAGATCCACAAAACCTTGCGGTCAACCCCTTGTTCACACCATACCCGCATATCTTCTATAACTGGCCTGATAACATGTCGCCTCCAAGTCGGTTTTGCTACCATAGGAAAATCTTCCAAAGGCGCTTTATACAAGAAGACAAGGAAACCAAAATAAACGAGGTTGAAACTCGGAAACTAGATCCAAGAGTCCTCACAAGTCACAACCTCGTATTTCGAAATCTCCATATTTCAAACAATGGAGTCAACTGCTGCTATGGCACTGACCAGCGGTGCCACACCACCTCTGAACTATAGCGTCCGCCATATCTACCACACTTTTTTCTTCTAGCCGCCCCTCTTTCTCGCTACATTCTGAGCAGCTAATATAGTACAATTACGTTGAGCAAAGTTCTACCGGTATCATCTGTCTCTACTTAAAGGTTGTGTCTGCGATAGATACGAAAGGCTTTCGGACGAAGCCACGAGGGACGACGTTTACTTACTCCCAAATATGTCCATCGATGTGTAATCGAGTTGACAGTTGACACAGTGTACTCTCTTATACTGTCCATAGTCTTCATCCTTTGTCCAAACCATCTATCTCCCACCTAGCGAAGACGGCACAACAAGCATTACTCGAAAATATCCCTGTCACCAAGAAAACAGCCCCGGGTTTTGTTTCAACTTTGTTAATCTACCTTAGATATATACATCACAAAGCATAATGTCTGGATATCGAATCTTAATACACCCATCACAGTTCTCCACCACCGATTGAAATACCCCTACCCTATATTCTTCCTGCGACATAACAGCCTTTCCATGTCATCTAAAGCCTCTGCATTCCTACATATCTCTAATCTCTCACGCCAACCCTCACCGAAAACACATTCTCTCCCAAACCAAGCCCGGCCGACACGCGTCCCTCCATAATCAACCAACTTTACAGGAGATCTCACTCCTTTCCAACCTAGCCAATCTTCGAATAACAATACATCACACTTTAGACTACAGTCTTTTTCGCTTTAGGGTCTGCTATCCACCACTTCCATGCAAGACACAAAGACAAAAAACCTCCATCGCACTAACGTTCCACCGCTTCTCAAAAGCTAACCTCTCTACTCCTTCCAACACCGCTTGTTCCCCATAAACAACCGATTCCCATTCCTCCCAACCCTAAATCGTCCACCCACCATTGCCGCTCCCATCGATCACGTACCCCACCCCCCCCGATCGACTGAAACCACACCCACCCATCGGCACCTGCACTTTGAAACCCCCTTCTTCCCTCCGCGCTCTCCCAACCCCTCTAAAACCCCCTTGAACCATCCCACACCCTTCCTCATTCCCCTAAACCCCTATCCATACCACTGTCCCACGCATACAACTCCCAACCATGCAGATTTTTTTCCTACCTCTCCCTCATGCTCCCACATCCTATCCGATACAGCAGGGGTCATGCATCCGCAGCGGGGTTTGTTATTCGCGGGGGGATAGTACGTCGGAGGGAGGAAGGTTAAGACGGGAGGAAGAAGAGGAGGAGGGGAGGAGTGGTTGAGTGCGAGGGGGGAAGGGAAAGGAGGGAAAGGAGGGAAGAGGGGGAGGAGGAGGTAATGAGGGAAGACTGCTAGGGGGAAAAGGATAGGGACGTTTTTTAGATGGGGTGGAGTGGGATGATGACATATTCAAAAACAAGTTGAAAAAGAATCCCGCCCACAGAGAGAGAGAGAGAGACCTTGGCAGACTTTTTAACAGAACCCAAACTCACTGCGGATTGACCGAAAAAAACAAAACAAAACAAAAAACACACGCAACAGCAGCATTCGACGTCGTTTTCCTCTTTGCCCCCAACGCGGAAACGGAGCTGGTTCCGAACACTCGCCGCCTCTCTCCCTCTTCTGTCTTTGCAAGGTCTGGATATAGGGATGGTAATATATGTGTTTTATGACGGGTTTATTGCGGGGTTGGTTGTGCGAGGGGGGAGGGAGGTGAAAGGGGTTGGGGCTGCGATAAGGGGCGGAGGAGAGGGGTGCTATGAGGGTATGCGTGGGGGTTTGGGAGGGGGGGGAGATTGGGACGAATGGAGAGGTTGGTTTGGGGGTTGTGGGTGGGAGGATGGTGAGGGAAGGGTGGGTTCTGTCTGGGTTGGCGGTGTTGCTGTGCGATAGAGCTATTCTGTGCGATTTAGAAGACGAGGATTGAATGAAAGGGGTGGCTGTTAGAGCGTATTGTTGATGCTGTTGGGAGTTGGTAGGAGGGGATTTTGGTTTGGCAAAGAGTCTGGGGGATGAGGTGTGGGTTAGCGGTATGTGGAGCATGATGTATGGTGTTTGGTTTTGGTTTTATATGTATTCATAGTTCGGCCCCATTGGCATCATTTTCATCCCTCAGATGTGATCCCTATAACTTATTTCATAGGGATGGTGTCTTGATTCTGATCCCCCATAGCAGATCTTCAAATGTCGATTATTCGGATATGGTCTCCAGATTCTCGAGGAGATGGATAATCCAACTAAGACTTTGATCTGCTGCATTCTGCCTCTCCATATCTGATTGTACTGCAGAGAGACGTTTCGTTTATCTAGATATCTGCTCTTCTAACTTCCTGTAACGGCTCGAGACGCTCCATGGATATCTTTCGTGGATCAAAGCGGACTGTTCAGTTTCTGCACCTTCTTGGAGAGATTTAGTAGGCTGCGAAGTATGTGCGGACATGCTTCCAGAGGGTGATTTTGTGATCTTCGCCATTATCCACCGAGGTTCGAGATCAAACTGAGTCTGGCGTGATCGGATCGCTCTTGGATATCAGATCTTGTTGAGGCCGACGGTGGTTTGCAATAATAGTATTTTGCATGCGGCGACCAAGACTATATGCTTCATTTTCGTAGTATCCATTTCGCGCTTCGACGGTCACCCACCCTTGCTGGGGATCAATCTCGATCCCATCTCGGCCCCCAAAGGCTATGTCGATCTCAGGTGAACTCTATCGCACTAAACACAAGACCCAATACCTTGGTGGTTTGACGATTTGGCGACTTGACGACTTCACGAACGATTTGACCAGTCAAGCACCTCATCAATCCACCACCGCTTTTTTGTCTGCCCAACTCGGTACCACGGCTTTGCAAACCCCCTCATAATCCAAGAATAAATCTTGCTCCACCTCCTCCGTAGTCCAAAACATAGTCCAATTGCTCCCAGGCATTTTCCATGTCCCCTTGGCTCGCTCGAAATACCACTTGTTCACCGGGTTATCCCTTCGACTGCGCCAGCAAACGCCATTGGGAAAACAGTCGCGCACCATCGCTTTGAATACAATGTCTGCTACACCACCCGCTCCCTGAGAACGCTTGAGTACGGCAAATTTGTCTAGGTAGGGTACCATTCGTGCACTGGAGGTGGGATCCGCACCAGGAGGTGTTTCCCAGGTTAGGATTGCACCGCCCTCGTACTCGCCTGCAATAATAACGCCAGCGATTCGATTGTTGATACGGGAGAGGTAGTGGTTGACGTCTAGTTTGCGACCAAAGGAGTCGTCTATCAAATGAACTAGGCGGGTCAGATCAATGCGAGGGTCTGTTAGCTTGATAGACGGCGAGGCGGCTGTTGGCGGGGTCCAAGGATGAGTGAGCGGGTTGGGAATGATACTAACAGGCATTCCACGCTTTACAAACGTTGCTGGTGAAGTCCTCGCAGAAAGAGCGGAAGGTAGGGACGGGGAGAAAACAGGTTTATCAGTCAAAAGATTGTGAATGAGAGGGTTCCGTTGAGCGCGAGTGCCTACACCGGGGCTGGATGCTTTTGATCGCTTCGAGGCTTTACCAGAGTTTGCAGCTTCTTCTGGTGTTGTGAGAAGAGCGGAGGATGTAGGTGGCAGGAGTGCTAGCGTCTGGCGAAGTAGCTCCAAATTCGTCAGATGGGTATCCTCAGGATGTGTAGATGACCTGCCAACACCCGGACTTTCATTTTTGCTCCGCTTTAATTCATCTTTGATAAAGTCATACTCTTGCTCAAGATTGATGAACACATGAGATCCGTATGCATTCGATTTCGAAGGTATCCCGCCAAGAGGGTCAAGAAGGATGACTCGATCCAATGAAATTTGCTTTTGCAGCTCCTTCACCCTTTCTGCTACCTCAAGTGGATCCTCCTCCGAAGACACTGGTATTTGGATTCCTGCAAATTCTCGAGCCAATGCTAGCATAACCTCATCTGCGTCAACAGTGGTCAATGACTGGGTGGCCGACGAGAAGCCGATTGGTGCTACGACTGGAACCACTCCTCTTTGGAGAGGAGTTAAGAGTATCTTCCTGTTTGCCACTTGTAACCTGCCCTGTGTTCTGGATCGGGGAGGAGTGTGCCCCTCGGTTGGCAAGATGCCAATGATGTTGTCCAGTCTCCTGGCACCTTGGCCTCCATATGAATCAATAGCTGCCACTAAACGGTCTACTTGCTCTAAAGCTAGTCTTTTCTTGTCTTGACCGCTCAGCCCATGGCTGTCATTGTAGTCCACTACTACAACGCAGCTCAGCCCAAGGCTCGTTAGCTGGGACAGAGTAAGGCCGACACCTTGTAACGTCGCATCATCAATCAGATGAGTTGCTCTGATTTTTACCAGTGCTACATGAAGTGGCTGAACGGCTTCTTGGACGAGGTCAGTCTGGGGTTTGTGGACGAATTTGGGACATTCCTCAACGGCCCGTATTGAAGGATATAGATGTCCAAGGTTCACTCCGGCCCTGCTCTCATCTAGTGGCTTGGTGTTCAGAGGCTGAGCTGGAGATTTTCTTGATCCGAAGCGTGAGAGATAGCTCTTGGCCTCACGTTTAGTGGCTGCGGAGCTAAGAACATCTAAGAAGAGATCCTGCACGGATGTTAGCTCGAAGGACAGCAAGCATAAGCTTCAGCTTACTTTGTTAATAACGTCACCCTGCTTACGTCGACTTGCTGCTTGTGCTAGGTGCGTGCTGTATGCAGCACAACCGACTTCGGATTGAGCCTGTTCCGTTGTAGGAACGGGCTGGGACGTTGCCAGGTGGTGTTGTTGGAATTGAGATATGACCAGCCATCCTGGCTGATGAGAAGGATTGGCCTTCTATGAGGGATCAGTGGCTGGAACATTGATTGACCATATGAGGTAGGATATAACTTTTTGTCTTGGCAGATATATGCATCTCTTGGAAGCCCAAGTTGAGGCTTTCATGTCTCATCTTTAGCTAGAAGAGGAGAGGCACTGGGAAGACCAAGGCTGTACATAGGGAAAGAAGCGACGCTTCCCGGAAGACCAACAGTGTTGTGTGTGTGTGACGGGGGATTGAGTGTCATAAGGGCGGAGTCGGAGATAAAAGGTTCGAGCACCTGAATGCCAAGACCTGTCAAAGCTTAAGCGAACAAGATAAGGATAGGCGAGAAGCCGATACCGCAAGGCTTAGGGCTATCAGCAGCATGTGATCTTGTTGCTCAATCGAGCCAACGTGTGAAATCAACAACGGGACCGTGGATACAAGTATGGCTGCCTTGCGTTGTACCAAGCGTGCTTACTGAGATATATAGCCATTGATTTGGGCACAGGTCAATCTGCAAACTCATTATGATGTTATTCCGAAAACGCTGCCGGAAGCGCGGCAACCCTACGTCATTCGTAGCATGGTCTGGTGGTCCACCAGTCAAAGAACCATCAACTGTTGCAATTAGGGCCCTGGCACAACAAACCTGTCTTCTCTGAACAACTGTCTTCTTCAATAGGGTAGTCGGAGTCGAATATTGTCTTACTGTCTACCCTTACAATTCGGAGCAACAATGGCACCTCAATTAGCATGGATTGGTCTCGGCAACATGGGGAGAGTCCGCTCCCCCATTCACTTACCGCTCAGTCTGGCGGGCTTACAACCTGTAGGGCATGTGCAAGAACCTCGTGGAAAAGGGCAATCTTGACAAGCCTCTCATAATATTCAATCGGACGACCAAGCGCGCTACTGACCTGAAGGAAAGGCTACCCTCTGGGAAATCCATTGTCGTCTTAAGCATAGAAGAAGCCGTGTCAAAATCAGATATTGTATTTACATGCCTGGGCGATGATCTGGCCGTCAAGGATACTCTAGCGACTGCAGTCAAAAGAGATGTCAAGGGGAAGTTGTTTGTCGATTGCTCCACTATACATCCAGACACCACCAACGAGTTAGCCAAATCAGTCGAAGAACATGGCGCCCATTTTGTGGCATGTCCAGGTACACCGTCAACCCGTTCCCGCCCATGCAAGAAGCTGATTCTAGATCAACAGTATTCGGAGCACCCGCAATGGCTGAGAGCGGCCAGTTGGTCTGCGTTCTAGCTGGTCCAGCGTCTGCCGTTGAGAAGGTGAAGCCATACACCAAAGGCGTTATGGGTCGAGCGAACATCGATTTTAGCGACCAACCCCAAGGAAAAGCAACTCACCTCAAGACCATTGGGAATACCTTTATCTTGAACATGGTTGAGACACTATCGGAAGGGCATGCTTTGGCTGAAAAGAGTGGATTGGGCAATGATAATCTGCATCAATTCGTTGAGATTATGTTTCCAGGTCCGTATACCGCGTACTCGCAAAGACTAAAAGGTGGCGACTATTACAAACGGGAAGAGGTACGTGGAGGATTTCTGTGGAGTATGAACCGGAAGACAAGACATTGACTTATTGATCTAGCCGTTGTTCGGCGTCGATCTAGCACGAAAGGATGCCCGACATGCGCTAAGCCTAGCAGAAGCTGCTGGTACGAAAATGAAAGACGTTGAGGTTGCGGATTCGCATTTGGCGGCTGTACAGAAACACATGGGCTCGAGAGGGGATATCACTGGAATATATGGTGCCGTACGGCAAGAAGCTGGTCTGAAATTCGAAATGGACTGAGCTACAACGCTATAAAAACAAAACGCTGATGATAATGAAAAACGAGAATTGGAAGAAGTCAGTCCCAGTAGTTGACTTGGCACAATAGGTTCAATGGACATGAGCATCGAGTGGATGAAGAGGAAGTTAGCCATATAGATTCTTAGGCAGTATAGTCAGTAAAGTAAGGCAATGAAATATCGTAAGCTTTTGAGCGCCTCGAAGAGGGCTAGCGTAAGATTGCCCCACAAACAGCTATAACCCTACTTCGTACGGTGTACCGGACGTAAAATATCCACAACTCAGCACAACAACAACAACATCACCAAATATGTCCAAAATAGCTACGCAAGTCCTCAGACCTCACTATCTTAAAGCCCCCCATCTAACATCCTCCCAGCCGCCCTGACTGGGCCGACGACGAAGAATTCGACGACCCCAACGCCCTCCCCTTCCCCCAAATCACCACCAACAAAGACGGCACTAAAACCTCCATCTCCTACCGCTTCAACGACGACGGCAAAAAGGTAAAAACCACCCGCCGTATCCGTACCACCGTCGTTAAAGAGACCGTCAACCCCCGCGTCGCCGAACGCCGCGCCTGGTCCAAGTTCGGCCTCGAAAAGGGCCACGCCCCCGGGCCGAGCTTCGATACTACGAGCGTGGGCGAGAATATCATCTTCAGGCCGAGCGTGACATGGAAGAAGGATGGCAAGGAGGAGAAGCCCGAGAAGGATAGCGTCAAGGCGCAGCTGAAGGATAAGAAGGTCAAGTGCCGTATTTGCGATGGGGAGCATTTCACCGCCAGATGTCCGTTCAAGGACACCATGGCGCCCATGGGCGAAGACGGCAACGCAGCTGGCATAGGTGGCGCGGACGGCGACGAGGAACAGCCTAAAGAAGGCGGGCTGGGAACTGGAGGAGGTGGCTACGTCCCCCCGCATCTGCGAAAAGGCGCTGGCGAGCGTGCAGGCGAGAGGATGGGCGGCAAGTACGAGCGCGACGACCTGGCGACACTGAGAGTCACGAACGTCTCCGAGTTCGCCGAGGAGAACGACCTCCGCGAGATCTTCGAACGCTTCGGCCGTGTTACGAGGGTTTTCTTAGCCAAGGATAGGGATACGGGGCGGGCGAAGGGATTCGCATTTATTAGTTTCCAGGAACGGACGGATGCGGCTAAGGCGTGCGAGAAGATCGATGGATGTGAGTTACTGCTCCTTTTCCGTGTCTGGGTGTTTTTTGGTGGAGGGGTTCTATGCTGATTTGTTTCGTGTACAGATGGATATGGACACTTGATCCTGCGCGTGGAGTTTGCGAAGAGAGCGACATAGACCCGGCTTCGGGTTTTCTTGCTGGATGGGGCATGCATGCTTGGGCGTCATGAGGTTGGTTTCCAGTCATATAGAGGTTTTACGAATGGCAAAATTGTACTCTACTGGAAGACCAAGCTCTCTACACCCCCCAGCCCTCCCTTCACCCTTCCTCCTCCGTCTTCCCTGCTCCCCGGACACCGCCCTCCCTCCTCATTCTCTCACACTCCTCCCCTTCATCCCCATCCCCATCCACATCCAACTCTACAACCCTTCCCCGTCACCCAAGCAACCGGGCACCACCACACAGACCCAATCCCCGAAACCCAATCACATAAACCAACCCCCCGTCTACCCTCCCCCTTTTCCTCCCCCCATTTCCACTTCTTACCCCACCCATCCCCCCCCGCACCTCCTCGACAGCCACCACCAACACCCATCATCAACCCCCCTCGGCCCTTTCTTTCCCACCCCTCCAAAACCACGGCAGGATGAATTTCTTCGGTCGCCCGTCTGTGCGGTTTGGGATGGTTGGGATGGTTGGGATGGGAGAGGGGTGCTTTCGTAGTGGGGATGGTTTGTGTGGTGGTACAGTATGTATAGAGGTATGAGACAGGAACAGGACAGGAGCAGGACGGGAGGGAATACTATGGTGTATCTTGCAAGATGTACCTATCCCTCTCCTCCCTCCTGTCCCTCATCCGATTCCACACCCATGAATCTCCAGCTTCCATTTCCAGGACTCCCTCGCCCGTCCCACAACGCTGCTAGAGCTACTCAGACTACATATGTACGTACATCCCTGCACAACCACTTCCTTTCCTCCGTTTGGTTGTTGCTCTTCCTTTCACTCAAGGTGGTTGGGGGGTTAGTTGGACTGGTCTTGGAATCGGAAATGTTGGGTTGTTATATGATGTACTCTTGTAGATGTTGCTCTTAAGGAGACTAGCATAGTTCGACCGTATTCCGTCAAAGGCCAAACGCTCCTAGATGAACCCCACCTCATGGGACGTCTACTCTGTAACTAGCCAATAGCCGGGACATCCTCGCATACCACAGTATCTAAATCTCCCTCTTCACCAGCGCCACAGGCGGCACATATCGGAACCTCCCGAAGACCATGTAGTAAATCGTCGCAAACGAGACGGTCCCTCCATATATCACAATACCCCAGTTCATCGTACTCGGCACCACCGGCGTAGCCGCGGGGAAAAACATGAAAACATAGACGGATAGAATAAAAACAATCGCCAACGCATTGACTACGCCTCCGTAGTGGCCAAGACTCCATCGTCGCAGTGGGAGGGTTTCGCGCCGGATGCGTTTTAGTAAGATACAGCCAATGGAGATCAAGTACGAGGTTAGCATGCTCACGGTCGTAAGGGAGAAAAAGGCGTTTAGAGCGACGGTGGAGCCAATATTAATGAGGGAGAGAAGGACCGTGATAACGAAGGAGAATATGATGGCGTTAAGTGGGATATTCCAGGTAGTTTTGATCTGAACAATTCTCAGCTGAGGTTCAAATATAAGTGCGGATGAGGACTTACTCGTGCAAGCGCTGTAGAGAATGGCGGGCCCTTGTCACGAGCAAATGACCACAGCTGCCGAGAAGCGGTTGCGATTTCGGCTATGCAGGCGCAGATGAGGAGGATGATAGGAATTGCGACCATGAAATTTGTGCCAGAGTAGTTTTGAGTAGCGTTGTAGTAGATCTGTATGAATGGGTACCCGGTTGAGGATGCGAGGATGCTATTGAGATCGCCGAGGGCGAAGCACATGGTAAGGACCGTCACTAAACCCAGCACTGAGCTTAGATAGACGGACCACATCATCGCTTTCGGTAGAGTTTCGCTTGTTGGTAGTTTCGGAGTCAGCATTACCTTGTTGAATTGGGAACTCGGATTTGATGATGTATCGGGAGAAGAAAGGGAAACAAAAGCTCGGTTTGCTCTCAAAATGACTACCCAAAAGAAGATGAAATGGCTCATACCCAGCGTCTTTGATTTCTTCGGCTACCAACCATTGCGGATCAATAAATGTCAGCAGCGTGTGGGACGATACGACTCACACATATGCACCATACAGTCAAGTCCCAGCAGGGAAGTCATCGGCGTGAGCAAGCCGATCATCACCGACGTCCCAGTACTGCTCCAATTCCCTCCATTGCTGAATTCAAGAAACACAGCCTTGGCACTACTGCGAGGCGCCGTGACCCACAACGGAATGATAGTGGCGAAAAAGCCCACAACATAAATGACCAAGATCAGATTCTCAATCAGAGGCAGCTTCTTTGCCAGAAAGGTATTGAAAAGCATAGAGAATGCGATGATTCCAATCACGAGAAGGGTTCCGTGCCAGCGTTCAAAGACGTAATTTGGTAGGTTCAAAGCGAAGAGGCCTTGGATGATGGTTCCGGCCAAGAAAGCGGTAGACAGAATAGCTCCTTGCCACCCTGTGAAGCAGAGCCAACCTGTTGCGGTTTGTGAGGATATGCACCGTGTGACATGAGAATGTCTCCTTACCAGTAATGTAGCTCAAGTATTTCTGACAACTCCGTGGGGCAAATTCTGAGACCCAGTGATACTGTCCTCCAGATGTTGGAGCCCTATATGTGTCAGCGGATATCCAAGAGTGTAGTGATTGTAATCTTTACATTGAAGCCATCTCAGCTATGCTCGCATACACCAATGTCAATCCAACGACGGCTGCAAGGTAGCCCCAAAACAATCCTGCAGTGCCACCATTGACCAAGGCGATACCGAGAGTGCTGATTCTCAGCATAACATTCTTGAAAGTTGAGAGTTGGAGGAGATATGGCAGCAGTACTCACCTGACTATGAATACCCATGTGCTAAGGAGAGTGCTCCCAAGCCCTACGATAGAGACGAAATTGAAATTGCGCTGCGAAGATCAGAATGCTGGTTCAATGATACAGGCATGTAATTAAGGATAGACTCCGCACGCGTAACTCTTGCACTCTACCCAGTGTGTCCATATCATGCTTGTCGGCAGCCGTACCTTGCCACCTCTTATCCAGACTCTCCATCTCAGAGCCATCTTCCTCGCATTGAAATGCAGTTGTCTTTTCATCACCCATAGTGGCGCCCTTAGTAATATTGGATATAGACATAGAAATATTTACATGGAGAAGAAAAAAGAATATAGATGCGATTAGATGCGATTACTTATGAGAAGAATATTAAAAAGAGATCAACACACAGAACAAGTGATTTCAAGGATAGAGGGAGCCAAAAGATCCAGAACCAAGAGGTTTATCATGACTCAATTCACGAAGGCTATGGGCGCAGATAGGGCAGCTGCATTTAACCTAGGGGGTCCAACTGCAGCTGGTGATTCGTTATGTTATTGAGACGTTGAACAACTCCCTATCAGATAAGTCCATTGGATTTTGATTGGGCCTGGAGTGATGATGCCCATTGCTCTTCACAGCGAGAGATTGACCTTGCATAGTGGTGGCCCATGACTCCTACGATCGAGACCCTCGGGCGCTCGCATGCAGTGGGAGGTGAGGGAAAGAGGCTGAAAGTTACTCCGTCCAAGGGAGCATGTTGGCACCAACCACGGTGATCGAGGTGGATTGAAAGCAAAGTACGTTGGCTCACTATTATTTGGTACTGAATCGGCTCGACACTAATTTAGCGCCACAGTATGTAACAAGATGATAATAACGGTAAAGTACTTCAATTGCTGTAGATATTTTCCTCAAATCCTGATACCCTAACTGGCGGGATGTGGGTATCGCACGCTCTTGAGCCCTTCAGCGTATTTGATCTAGACTCCTGCATGCCATTGTGTGCATTAGCATGAACCTTCAGGGGCTCGCCCCTCACTGAGTCTCTCGAGTCTCGATCAATCGCACAGGTTCCCTCTTCAGGATCCATGTTCATGCATGATAAGCCACTCCCAAACGATAAGAAGAAAATGAACCCCGCAAAAGCTGACCACCTTTCCTCTGCTCAACGTTTCAATCATGTCCTTGGATCTCCTAGCCATCGGTGCATTGGTCTTGCTCCTTCTCGCAGTTTACCATTATATCCTTTTCCCTTCCTTCATCTCTCCGCTTTCCAAAATCCCCAGCGCCCACTTCAGCGCCCCTTTTCTCTCCACATGGATGTGGTGGAAGCGTCGAACGGGCTTCGAAACCCGCTCCATCTTTGCTGCCCACCAAAAGCACGGCCCCATCGTCCGGCTTGCCCCAAACGAGCTCAGTGTTGCATCCCTCGATGGCCTCCGCCAGATATATATGGGCGGCTATGAAAAGGATCCATGGTATATCGAGGAGTTTGCGAATTTTGGAACTCTTAACCTGGTCAGCATGCAACAACATAAGCCGCATTCTGTGCAAAAGCGGATGATATCCCACGTGTACTCCAAGACCTACCTGCAGAATTCCCAGGATCTGAAGACGCTATCCCATGTGCTGCTCTTCGATAGATTTCTTCCTCTCTTGAATCTCGCAGCCCAGAAACAGGATCCTGTGGAAACACTTGAGTTCTTCCAAGGAGTCAATATGGATTTCATGTCTGCATATCTCTTCGGCATTACCAATTCCACTGATTTTATGCGTGACGTGAAAGCACGACAATATTATATCAACATGTACCAGACGAAACTTCAACGCCTCCCAGGAACAGAGATCGCGACAGAATACCTTGAATCCCATTGCCTCTCCATGTGCAATGCCGCGGAATCATTCTCCCAGACACCTAAAGAATTATCGACTTCTACCCTTAGCACAAACCCTGTCGTGTACAACCAGCTGTCTTCCCAAAGATCCAAACTTTCTCCTTCCACTGACCCTTTCGACCCAACGAATCTCATCGTTGCATCCGAGATGCTCGACCACCTTCTAGCTGGCCGAGAAACCTCAGCTATAACCCTCATCTACCTCATGCACGAGCTCTCCAGTCGCCCCGCCCTTCAACATTCCCTCCGATCGGAGCTGCTCACCCTATCAACTCCAGTATTATCCTCCAACAATGCCTCTGTCCTCCCCCATCCCCAAGCACTCGACGCCCTCCCATTACTAAACGCCATCCTCTATGAAACCCTCCGCCTCTACACTGCTAACCCAGCACCGCAACCGCGCATCACACCCCCCGGCGGTGCCACGATTGAAGGCTATGCAAATATCCCCGCCGGAGTACGCATCAGCACAGCCGCATACTGCCTCCATCGCAACGCCGAAGTATTCCCGGATCCGGATGCCTGGAAACCAGAGCGATGGCTGCAGGGAGACCAGAAGAAAGGCGGCGGAAACGAAGAAATGAGAAGGTGGTTCTGGGCGTTTGGGAGTGGGGGGAGGATGTGTATTGGCAGCAACTTTGCTTTGCAAGGTACGTATTTTTGCTCGAAATCCGCGATTGAAAGATGCTGATGGTGTCTAAATAGTGATAAAATTGCTGGTCGCGGCGATTTATACGAATTATGCGACTAGTATCGTTGATGATGAGGGAATCGAACAGGCGGACAGTTATATTGCGGGGCCGGTGGGGAATAAGCTCGTTCTGAGGTTTCATCAGATATCTTAGACTAGGAAATATCGTTTTGCCTGCCCTTGTTTCGGGTGTCTGAGTGTTGCTGTGCTTGAGGCGTAGCACCTAGGAAATGTATTCGGTCTGGATCTGCAAACCCCAGACCTATTCAAACGAACAGGCAATCCTTTTTGGCTCTTGCATTTGAAGACGTCAGTCCATATCGCAAATGAATAGGTCAACAGTCCAAACCAGCGATACATTGCGTCTTTTACCTCTCCCTTTCTGACCTTCCTAACAACCCGTAAGACACGACACATCTCCGCTCATATCTTTCAGGCAGAAAACTCCTAGTCGAAAATTCGAGAGAAGACTTCTAGCTGGAATAATTCTAGATAGGTTGACGGCTTCGGATATACGGTGGCAGAACCCGTAATCTAAAAGATACTCGGAATGCCGTTTGCTGTAGGTTATTGTCGTCTAGATTAGCCTTTGTCGTTCGTGAAAGCTGACAGCAAAAGATTGGGCAGTAGCCTCCTAGGAGAATGACGCCTTTCACAAATCGATAATGAGAACGCATCAACCCCTTCCAAATACAGACGGTGCACTTCTCCGGTGGAGGAGTTCGACAGCGAAGGCTGGATAGTCCAATTTGATGTCCGATCTGAGAGTCGCTGTCTTGTTCTCTATCAAAAAAAGTAACGTGGTTTTCCAGAAACGTTGCAAGATCACGCTGACTGAGAGTCAGGTTCGTCGTCTATGTCAACCCACTCCCTAACAGTCTTGACGGTCCCATTGTTATCTAACCGCACTACAGTATCGGGCGAGATCGCACCCCAGAATTCAGATGGATCCGCGCCTTTCTCCAATAGAAACCTCGCACATGATTTGAAGCCGCCTTCTACAGCCCTGTATAACGGGGAAGGGCTTTTACGGGCCCACGGTTCGACGTTGGCAGTACCCCGATCATGTAAAATCTTCAAAACCCCTAATTTGCCGCATTCCGCTGCGTGCGATAACGGAGTCCTACCATCCACGTCGGCTAGGTCATGGTTGACTCCTTCAGCGAGAAGCTGCTGGATCTGACCTTCATCTCCTTTACGCGCTGCCAATATGAATCTGGCTATTCTCCCCCATTCTGGAGCGTAGATATCTAGGTCGACTTTGTCTCGTAGTACTTCTAACACAGATACGTTGCCCGACATGACGGCAGCTCTCACAACGTTTTCGGTAACGCAGCTTTTCAAGAAGGTTTTCTCTAGCAGCACCGGTACAATATACGCAGCGCGAGAGCAATTCGGCACTTTGAAGCAGAGTTCCTGGAAGCCTCTTCCTAGAAGCATCGGTACTATCCGTGCACCAGACATCTGGTTTTGTACTGCGGTTTCCATTATATTTTCTGTGATTAAAGGAGACTGTTTAGCTCGATCCAGAAGTAGTCTTACTATCTTATCGCCTTGATATTGATTCTGTACTGCAGCTTTCACAATCGCTTCGGTAATCCGTGTCGTTTGCTCATCCAGAAACCATCCTATCATCTGAGGACCTTGAAACCCACTTTGTGTTGCAGCTTCCATGACTTCTTCCGTGATGAAAGTAATTGGTTTGCTTTTTTTACCTCGGGCGAAAAGCATCATCACTATATCAATACAGACCTCTCCATACCAGTAATCCCCATTCTGGATTGCAGCCTTCATCACCTCATCGGTGATTAAAGAAGTCTCCTCACTTCGGTCCAGGAGCACAGTCAGAAGGTTCGTATTATGGACCAACCATCTAGCTGTAGGCTGCAATAGCTCTGCATTGATCCGAATTCCATTAGTCTTTGTCAAAAGCAGCTTTATCATCTCCTCGTCTAGATTGTTTACTACCGCCGCCAACAATACCTTTTGAGTGATCCTGATGTTCTTCTCACGACCTAGAAGAAGCACAAGTGCAGCCCTAGGACATTGCTTTATATACCTTGCATCCCTGGACTTGAATCGATTCCTTGCTGCCCATCTTCTATATCGACTGCAGGCTGCGAACGCTGCCACCAAAACATTTTCTGTGATCGTAGTCTCTTCGTTCTCGAGAAGGAGAGCAGTCATATCCGTAGGAGAGAAATGATTCCTCACTGCTGTAATCAAAACACCCTCTGTAATCAGGTATGTCCCTTCTCGTTCGAGAAGAAGTCTCATGTTGTCAGGTGTCCCATTTAGTGCCACCCCCTTCATTACCCCATCTGCCATCAGCTTGTTGTCCAAGCTTTTGGTCTCCCACGTATCTAGCAGCTTTCTGAAGACCTCGTTCGTTTCCTTGGCGCTCTGTAAGAATGCATCCCATAGCGCTAATTTGTCGACTAAAAATTCACCAGATTCAAGAACATATTCTATCATCCAAATGCTATGTAACGCAATCGCAATATATAGCTGAGGGCATCGGGTTCTTTCGAATTGAAAACGATCCAACGTTACGGACACAAATCTTGCATGCACGCTCAGCCATGCTCGTTGGCCTCCATTTCCCAGTGAAAGCAATGATTTAATATTCAGCAGCATTGCATTAGGGAGCTCGGGTAGTTCGGAAATGTGCTCGAACCAATGCAACGCGGCATAATAGAACATGGGCTGTCGTTCGGGAAAGTACCAATTATTGATCTCGAGCTTGCGATCTTTCAAATGTTCGAAATGCAAATACTCCATGCATATTTTTGCCAAGTAGAGGTCCGGGCTTGGTTGTCGGTCTAAGAATTCCATTTGTCGAATAAAATTGTTTTCAACGATATAATCCTTCACGGATTGATGTATGAAGTGCACCTTACCATTAGTAAATTCGATAAGGTTTCCAGCGAGCTTTTGGAGAACACTAGGTGTTAGGCTGATTCTGTGAGCTTCGAGTTGCTCGGTGCTTCTGCACTCTCTCCTTGGGTCCAGGGATACTGCAACTTCCAAAAGGTCAATTGTGAGCGTCTCCTTCGCGTATGCAACCCATAGAAGTAGCTTTAGCACGTCTTCGGAATCTTTATCCTTCAGCTGGCCTATTATTTTCTTATATAGAAGGCAAAGCTCGGTCGGAAGCTTACGGATAGTATCCTCAAGTTTATAGGTCGTCACCCCCTTGATTTGAGCAAGTTTCCGCATTGCGATCGATATCCATAAGAACGACCGTTCTGTTCGTTCTTTGAACAGCGTCTCTACGAGATCTTTTTGCTTAGTAGTTAATTCCGCTGGGAGTTCAGCTAGCTTTGAATGCACGTAGAGGTCAAGATCTTGCTTGTTGGCGTGAAGATTCCATCTAGGGAAATCTTTTAGATTTCTCTCCATGTGACCTTCACTAGGGCGACTACTAATCAGGATCTTCAGTGCTGGGACAGTGTGTGCGTACGTGCTGTCACGTCGCAGACTGATTTTTGATAAAAGGGAACAGAGTTCGCCTTGAGGGTCCTCACACTCGTCTAGCGCATCTATAACGCAATATATTTTGCGGTGATGTTCATCCGCAACCATGTTTCCAAAGATGTTCCAAAGACATGTTAATGACGCTGAGGTGAACTCCGTTCGATCTTGCTGAAGCGATCGCGGAAGATGTTGGAACATATCAGGCCCTTCGAGCAGCTGAACAATCAACGCTCTCAAAACGGAAGAAGGTGTCCTATAATCGGGGTCCTGGTTATAGCAGAAGAAGTAAATGACTGCAACGTCAGGTCCTTTGAGCGATTCCTCCAGCTGTCCTACAATCGCTTTTGTCAAAACTGACTTCCCTTGGCCAGGGGAGCCTGTGATCCAAAGAGCCTCAGGCCTGTCACTGTCCCGCCACTTGGTAAGCCGCGGCTCGGTAGCAAGCCAGTCCAATGTTCTATCCGCTGGCATGTTGATTTTCGATTCTCGAATCGTCTTATATGGTGGTTGATTAAGGTTCAGTTGACTCTCTTGTTGAGCCTTCGTGAGCCCTTATATCCAGTCAAAGAACTGTGCATACAGAGGGACGATCAAAGTCGTTTTGGCTGCAAACCTTCTGGAGTGAAACGTCCCATCACGATCTTTGGAGCTTCGTCCACCCATCGCCGAATTCTTTTCATCACGTCTAAGTAATCGCCGTTTGAGCGATCACTAAATTTCACCATCTGGGAGTGATTTGCCTGAATGGGTTGCCGGTTGTAGAACGTATCACTTTGACCGCCACATGTCGCCGAGTGTTGGGTAACCATAAGAGTGTACTCATCGGTTCGTTCTAGTCTTCCTGATGCGGACTTCTGTAACCAAAGTCACACCCAGAACCTTATACCTGCCAAAAGATAATTGAGCTTACCTTGACAATGGGACTCTCTTCTCTTTCGAAGTAGTACATCGTTTTTAAAACTTGGTTCCTGAATGCGTTACAGAACCGGCGGTGGAGTATGTTGAGTAGAGAAGAAGGTTCCGTGTTATTAGTAACGACTAAACTACGGATGAGTTCTTCATTTGGCTGACCATCGACTAGAACCTTCAATTGTTCATGTCGAAGTCCAAGGTTCGGCACCCCGTACATCACTACGGCATAGGCACATCTGAAGATATCGTAATCTTCTGGACTTCGTTCGTCTTCGCCGGCGATGGAAAGCGCCTATACAAGTATTAATCCTGGAAACAAAATTATGGAGGGCAATGGCCGATTACCTCTTTAATTACAATTCCTCCAAGACTGTGTCCCACGAAAATAATTGGTCGATGCTGTGTCTGTCAAGGGGTCAGACTCATCCCATGGCAAGCCATGCCCAGAAGTGGTAATCGATACACTTGCATTGTCACGGACACTTTTCAGACGTGATAGAAAGCTCGTAGCGATGTCTGCAATGCTACCATTATTCTTGCTGTCTAGCAAATGCGTGTCATAGCCATAAATTAGCACCCGAATCCTTCCCGGTATATCGTTCGGTAGAAAATCGCGCAGCCAGACATTGTGTCCTCCAGGTTCTTTCCAAGACCCAAGGCCATGGCTTGCGAGGCCTGAAACCGCCACGATACTATAGGACAGCAACCCATTAGTCGGCATCCCAAGCACAATTCTCTCCGGAAGGATATACTCTACTACCGGTAGTTGAGGAACATCGGGTTCATACAATGTCGTAATGTCTAGAAAGGTTGTGTCGAATTTTAGACCGTTCAGATCGCCGCCCATTCCAAGAGCTTCAAGAGGCTCCAGAACCTTAGGGGTACACTGAAAAGTAACTGTTGCCGTAGAGTATTGTTCAAATGATGGAGCAAGGCATAATTGAAGAATGTTGGGACCAGGTATGTGAACCTCAGCCGCATCGTTGCTCAGCTCCTCCAATATTTTTTGAAGCTTTTCTCTTGTAAACGATAGAGGAATATTTCGAACGCGCCATGTCGTGATTTTGCTGCTCGTCGTGATTTCGCTGCCGGTCGTGGCCTCGCTGCCGGTCGTGGCCTCGCTGCCGGTCGTAGGTTCGCTGCCGGTCGTGGTTTTGCTTCTCGAAATCTGCGTGGGTCGCCAACGATATAATTCGTAAGAAAGCACCAACAATACAACTGTAATGGCTAAAGACTTCCGTGCATGTAGGCCTGCACTGATTAAGCATTTGATCAAAGACATCGAGATAGCATAAGAATATTTTGGGAAAATTCTTTGCAAGACGAACCAAAAGTAATCGATGAAATGTATCAGGCCACGATTCTCGAGGGACGCTTCCCCTGAAGTTCGAGTCAATAGTCCTGTGAGAGGCGAAAACAAATGGCTACCTGCATGACCATCGGAGATCATGTCGGAAGTAGATACATGATGTGAAATTAAATTGGCTAATACGAATTGCTGAACTTACCAATCACATGCCGAGGAAGAGAGGGTTCGAATGAAAGAGCGCCACGGATCTGGTAGGATGCCCTTCGTCCCAAAGGCTTCGGTTGTAACCACTTCTCGTCTGATCAGCCTCGTCAATACACTGTAATGGCTAAAATGTCCGCGGAACAGGGGTACCTTTCTCAGTGTAACTTAGGTCGGATGCAGATTCGCCATAGTGACATAGATCACGGTCTATGGGATAATGGTAGTCCGAACGAAGCCTATGAAGCCACAAGATGTCCGTCGATAGGTATCCTATGCAAAATAGCATTCTCAAGTATGAGATTATCATTACGTGAGAACCTTTGTCTTTGACAAGCAATGCAGTCTTACGACTTAGGATGTTCTGAGCGCCAATCGCTACTTTGTTAGGCCATCCTTGAGCAATCCAGGTCGCCGAAGAAGTATTGCGGTACCGCCCATAGTTGTTACTGTAGTAGGTACCTGCCTTGTACGAAGAAGAGATGCCAAGAGAATCTTATCATCTTAGCATCTCTTCTACGTGGTCCCCTTAGCCGTCCGAAACGTCGTTGCATCGCTTTGACAAGGTAATCTAGGGCGTGGCTTTCTCAGGAATTGTCCACAACAATATCCCCCAATCCCATGTTTTAGCTGTTAATGAAAGCCTGGATGGTAATATTAGGGCCGGTCCCAAGCTGACATAGATTCTATAATCGATATCTAAAGAGATCCCTGCCTTAATTCTAGCTCACCCTCGTCACGACGGTTGTAAGCGCTTCTTAATCCGCCAGCACATATCCGCACCCATAAACAACGCTACCGAACATCAGCATTCCCACTCACCCACAAGAAGGCTCCCAGAAAAACTCACCAAACACTAAATATGGCACATACAACCCCCCCAGCGCTCTCTTCTCCGCATTGCTAAAATCCTCCCATGAAAGCATATCTATGATACAGGTACCCGTTGTAACACTGGTCTGAACGGCGAATACTAGGAGGACTAGCGGGACGAGAGGATGTTCTGTACAGCAGCTCGAGTCAGCCATGTACCCCGGACCTCCTTTGTTCCAAGCCCCATCCGCCTCACAACCTTCCCACCTCCCCCCCTCTTTCCCTCCTCCCAAAAAGAAACTTCAAGCTCACCGCCCACCAACCCCCCCGCCACACACCAACCCCCCACCCCCCCATGCACTCCCACCTCCAACCACAAAAACCCCCTAAACCAAGCCGGCGGGCTCACAAAAAACCGATCCCTATACCTCTCCACATACCCCTCCCTCACCCCCGCCAGAAAATCGACGACGGGTGAGGCGATGGAGCGTGGGAGGAGGAGGGGGAGGTAGGGGGTGTAGAGCGGGGGAAGGTCGATTACTATGGCGGGGTTTAGTCTGGGGGGGGTTTTGGGATGCAGGCCAAGTAGGGGGGGAAGGGGAGGAAAAGGAGTGGGGGAGCATACGCAACATAACGGGGATGTGGACGAGGAAGAAGATGAGGTAGAGGAGGTCGAGTTTGCGGGTTAGGATTGAGGATGGTGCGGGTTTGGGAGGGGGAGTCGGGGCGGAGGAGTTAGAGGAAGAGGGTGAGGATGGTGGTTTGGACATTTTGGGTAGGGTGGGGAGGGAGAGAGGGAAGGAGTGGTGGAGGGGGAAAGTGGGGGCGGAGGATGTGGAGAGCGGATGGGGGTGGTTGACGTAGGGCTGAAGCGGATAGGGCTTGGCGTGGATCTTAGGGTCGGAAGCGTCCGGCTCGTGCAGCGAATCGTTGGTTTTCAAATCTCTTATTCAGATTCTGCCTGTAATGCCGTACCCAGCATGACTTCATTCGTATTAATCGCTATAAAGCTAAACCTAACCCCGTTTATCCTGCTTGGTCTGCTACCCTAATCCCATTAGGCAGGGGGAATCTTGGGAAACGAAAAGACTGTTATACACCATAGGCAAAGACTCAAGCATGAATCATTTGCTGCACTTTCGGATAAACCCTCACCATTCTGTCGTAGAAATCCGGGTGATCCCTCATCAACACCTCCGGATCCCAGGCCGCAGCAACGAATATGGTACTAATATAACATCAGCAATTACTACCATACGCTCTGCAAGGGGAGATACTCACTCCACACCACTCCCAATAGGCGTCATGAAAATCTGGCAGACCTGCAGGCCGATGAGAAACGCAAAGGCCATGACGACGGGCGTGTATTTCCCCCCGTCGTTGTAGGCTGGTTTTGTGAATTCGAGGTAGAGAAAGGCGAGCAAGGTGGTGAGGTAGGCGACGAAGGTGGAGCCCATGGTAAGGACGGGACCGATGAGGCAGTCGTTTACGAGGGCGTCGATGCCCCGGTCCTTCATCATGCTGTTCAAAGTCAGTGGGTGAGCTTGGCCAAGAGGGAACGAGCGAGGCTTGCGTCCAAGTTTTTTTTGCTGCAGGTATATATGCCGTGCCGTAGAGAGCTATGTATGAAAAGGCATATCGGTTGATGAACCTGGATACATGGTAAGTGGGTGGTCCTGAGTACGACGGAAGAATAAACTGACTGCACAGCCCAATCAAGAAGGCCAATCAAACATCCAAGACAGCAAAAAGCCATCTGCCCAACAAAATTGCCGGCTTGAGCTTCTTGCTGCTGAGCAATACTGACAGCTTGGCGCAGCATATTTATTAGTGCGACTACCAAAGATCCGAAACTTATACTGCCGAATGAATAGGTCATCGCACGGCGGAAAGCGCCTCTCGTGGCACCTTTGGGCATTCCTCCAGGCTTGCCCGCGCAAAAGAACCAGGAGCCTAGATATCATTAGCATCAAGTCGTCTCTTGCTCTTATTGGAGATTTAAACATGCCATAAACGCCAGCAACGGTAGAGTGCATAGTGTTTTTGATCCATTCTGTAATCCAGTATCCTGCGAAGGTAATAAAAACGATCAAGCCTATAACTTTGGCCGAGGAACAACTACTCGCACTGCCGCCGCGCGCACAAGCCGGGTTTCTTCCGCTGCCGTTAGGTTCGTATTTAACGTATATCGACACCAGTGTGACGGAAAACCAGGCGCCAAAAGCCAGGGCAGCGAGCCCACCAATAGCACTGACAAGGAAGACATGGCCGAACCCCTTGGCTACATCCATTGTCGTCTGGAGCATCACCACGCTGAAAGGAATCCGAGGTATCCAGCTGACAAAACATATGATACTGAATATCCCAAAAATGACAAACACCACAGCGGCGGAGTAGTAATGGCGGTAAAAGTAGTAAATGGCGGTGCCAATCGAGAATACGATCTGCAATATCCCCGTGATCCACTGGCGCCAGTCAGTCTTAAGAATCGTACAACCCGGGGAAGGAAGGTTACAATAAACTGCTTGGTGAAGGCGCGCGCCATGGTAAAATAAAGCCAAGAGAGGACGAAGGCGACGCCTAGCACAAAGGCGAATAATACAATGGTATTGGTATTCAACGAGAAGTGGTTTGCCGAGTTGTAGATTCCACCACCGCTATACCCTTTATTGGAGGAGTAACTTTGTAAGGACAGGGCAGACATAGCGACAAATCCGAGAAAAGTCAAGATGAACTACGATCGCTTAGAACCGCGGTCTCAGATCTGGCGTGAGATGTCCCCTACCAGTACACCAAATATCGGATCATTGTATTTGGGCTTCTCGAGCTTGAACTTTTGGTCGTAGGTTTGCTTTCCATCTCCTACTGGTTGTGAGGCGCCATTGTCCTGATAACTCGGCCCATAGTTGGGAGGAGGCTGTTGGTATTTGGGCTCAGGACCTCCTTGGTAACCATTGCCGTTGCTGTATGCTTGTGGCGGTGGAGGGTATTGCATTTGAGGTTGGGCGCCGGCATTGCTGTAGTAGTCGTCTGCAGCACCACCATGGGCAGCCATAGCTGAAGCGGTAAGTATGATGTATAATTCCTGGTTCGCAATGGGTTTCCTGGTTGTATTGTGTATTGCTATGTATTCATTGCTATTGTTTTCTCGACAAACGAAGCTCTAGCATGAAAGTTGAAAGTCTGAACGTTCTGACGTCATTGCCAGACTTAACAAGCCCTCGACTGTAACCTTATCTGCAAGCGCGTTATTTGGGAATGCCATCATTATTACTCTACAGATCCACCATACCATTCCACCAATTCTACCCTGGTAACACTGGAGTAGAGAATCTGGTATGATTTACGGTACTTTACTTCAGAAGCACCTCTGAAGTGTGAAGCTAGAAGCGAAGCTCATATCTCCTGAAAATCCTTCAGATTTTCAATGTGTATCTTCAAATTCCTTTCACCGACTCAGCCTGTTGGTAGCAAACATGTGATTTGCGTACATTAGACATGGATACTCTGTTCGAACTCACACCTGGAAAGGGTACATCGAACACAGCCGTTTTCTCCAGTGCATGCTCTCACTAGTCAGTGTCAGCCTTTCAATTCCGTGAACCCTGGGACTGAATGTCAACAGAAGACGTTGCATGAAACCATATCAAGTGGTAATCAGAGCGGCGGCCCTGTGAGGTGCATCCTGCACAGTCGCGCATCTGAATTATACATAGGCGAGTTGTTGATGTCGCTCATCGTCGGAAAGAGAAATTGTTTGGTCTTTACGGACATCGCTGTGACAAATTGGGAAGAAGTCTTTGCACAAATCCGTACAAATGAATGGGTGCCATCTACTATGGAACATGGATGGATGTTTCCAACACCTTTCTTCCTATGCTTATCTTACATAAAAGTGATTAGCTGCTCCAGTCGTTGCGTTTATTTTGAGTGGAAAGGAGCCAAATGCTTCTCACCCTGCCTCCACAGCTGGCACTGAGGATATCAGAAACCGGAAAGACTCGTGTGCGCACAATACAACGGGTCCGAAGACAGGCTTTATTGCCCACTGTTATCTGTTGGGATCGTCTCACCGCTGCTCCTGTTTTCGTCGCATCATAAGGGAACCGTTATTGCCTATCCTATTGTCTTATCAGCACACGCATGGATCCCCTGAGTGCTTGGTGTAACACGACAATCCTTTACAGCTTCGAACATATACTACTACCGATCAATGATATTCTAGGCTTATCTGCCAGTTACGTATCTGGATCCGACCGATTTTATGCCTCGATGTCGTTCAGCAGCCGCTAAAGCCGAGCTTCATACGGGTTCAACGTCATATTCATGGAACGAGAAAGGAAGAGTAGTGGCCTCGGAGGAATGAGCGAAGGTCTCCGACAACAACTTGGCAAAATGAAGAGTAAAGTAAGTATACTCGACCAAGGAGCAGTAGAAATCGATAAGTCCGTCAAAGCATTCTCACAGATGATAGCTCATGGGGTGGGACCCTGGTGGTTAGGATGGTGCTCCGGTGGAACTTCCCCTCCCTCCGTCGTCCCTGAGGAGCTACGGGATTACTCTAGCGGATGTGCATCTTCCCTAGCTGAGACATCGGGTCCACTTATCGGGGCAACGAGTAAACATCGAGGTTTTAATATCTGAAGGCATAGGCTTGCAGAGAACTGGATTTGCGCGACCTGGAAGCTGGAAGTTCCCCGGTGTGATGATCGACGATGCGAACTTCTGTTGGAAGCGCTAGCGAAGCCATCCACTGCAAGTCTGCACGTCTGCACACGTCTGCACGTCTGCACACGTCTGCACGTCTGCACACGTCTGCAACGCTACCACTACGTCGTAGCCACTTACTCCTGTGAATCTCGCGATTGGAGATTGGATGAACCGTTGGAAACAATGGAACAACATGGCTTCCTTTCCAAGCCACTACTAGTACGACTACTGACCATTACTTGTAGGCAGGTAAGGTATCTTACCGAGAAGTACCCCGTAAGCTACCGTGTACCACGGAAGGGACACCACTACAAGCATGCTGCGTTATGTGTACTGTGGCCGACGCGGGTGAGTCGGCATGTGCAGCGTTCTAAAGCACTGTTGTGGGCATTTGGCGATTACGTCCAGTTCGAGAAGACCTCCTGTCGACATGTCTGCAGCAGAACGACGGAGACTTCTGGAGGAGAAGGAGGAGGCTGTGGTAGCCACGCCGAGTAAGGCCGTAAGACGGTAAGAGATGCTCTGATGGATAGCTGCGGCTAACAATTGATTGAATGGGTCGGTCAAAGGTAATTGTGTGCCCCAGATGCGTCGTATGGGATCGAGAACCTCAGTCCGCAGAATGCCTTAGTCATCCACCCAACTGGGTTAGTACGTGTACCTATGTGCTTGTAATTGTGCAAAGTAGATCGTCTTCCTTCACGCTCTTACTGGCGCACCGTTGAGTGTAACGGAAGGTATCACATTCGCATCTCGAGACGATCAGGACTGTCGTGCAGGCCGGTTAAAGAAGACCATTTCACCTATGTGTGCCCAGCTGCCCTTAATGCAGCCTGCCTGCGTATACTGTACGGAACAGTAAGGTACTTACTTACTTTACCTTACACAACATAACAATCCACGCGAAGGGATACCCGCTAGTCCCTTCGAACGCCACCCCACAGCACCTTCCTGACCTGCCAACATTCTCCTATTTCAGACCTCACTTTTCCTGATACTACTACCGCGACAACTTCTCCCGTACCTGGATTATCACGCCGTGGCCGGAAGACTTGCGCTTGTCCACCGCCATTCCCTTTCCGCAACATCAAATACGAGAAGAATGGATCTTCCATAGTTGGATTCCGACTTCCGCTGAGGAACCGATTGACTACTTCAGAGTCTAGATTAGACACGAACCATCAGGCGACCAGGTAAATGTAGGATTGCCCCGCCGCTTGCTATAGCTACAGTCCAACTTGCAGCCGCCTACTGAATTCTTGCAGTCTATAGGGTGCTCTTGCTTTGTGACCCTGTCCGCTCGATCAACCCAAGATAGGCCAAGGTTGAATGTTGTTGAGCGGTGTATACGCCTCTTGCTCCCAAACACTCTTTTGGGCAGACTTTCCGCTCGCCTTGAAGTTCCGCAGATCTGAAGAGCTTGGATTGTCACTAGATTGCCGCAGGTACTGGGCACTGATACTCCTTACCCGTCAGCCTACTGCAGCACTGCGCCGTGCCGGTGTACCACAGCATTCGCCAAGCACTATTCATCCACTACTCTCCGGTGCATGACCAATCCGACAGAGTTATTGGCGCTGAGGTGATCCCGTCCACTGCCGAAATAGCGTACGTGGTCCTAGACCAGGATTCAGATCACGATCGAGTGTCGAACATTGTCTGCCAGGCCCGAGGCTCTAACATATACAAGGGGAGTCGTACCGCAGGATATAGCGATATCATAAATTTGTGCGTTTAGCATCGTTGGCTCGCGATGGAGACTACGTTCATCTCGATACACGGTATGTACCCGCAGATAATCGTTGAGCTGCTATTATGATGAAGATTACTCACGGATCTAAAAATCAGATCTTTCCCTTGACGCTCGATTACTATATGTCTCTACTTCAATAGTAGACATCTTGGGTTGGACACCCCGGGAAGTGGTCGGAAAGTCATGTTGGGAGTATTTCCATCCAGATGAGATCCCATTTGCAAGAGCTATCCATGGCCGTGGAGTCCAATTAGACAAGGCCGCTGTGCTCAATTATTGTCAGATCAAGAATAGGGATGGCCGGTGGGTGGGCTGCGAATGTGTATTCACCATCGTACATGATGTTCTCGTTGCAAGTACGAGCATCTACCGGAGTGGGATGAAGAGCCAGAGTATGCAAGCCTTTCCCCTCGTAAAAGACCTCCATGCAGCTGACTGATCTCGAATCAAGAACGAGCGACTGAGGCTCCCATCATACGTCAACTATTTTCGTCGTCACCAAGAGACCCAAGATATCATATGCTTTCATATATTTCTCAAAAATTTCAGCAAGATCTGAAGCCGTTGCCTCATGAACCGAGAGCGGCACTTTTTCTTAACCGTTTTACGCGGACATTGACTATCATGTACGCCACAAACGGCTTGGCAGAGCTTCTGGGAATATCTTCGGAAGAGCTCAATGGAAAAAGCTTCTATTATTGCATACAAGAGAATTGCCTGCGGGAGGCTGTTAGGTGTTTGGAAAGCGCAAAAGCCAACGACTCAATTGCCTATCTCCGCTTCTGGTTTCGAGATCCTCGGCAAGACGATCAGATGGCCACGGAAGACCAAACTGAAAACGGTCACAGCAGCGCCGATGAAGACGATGGTGGCGTTCACCTTGACGACGGTATGGTTATGAGCGAGAACAGTATGGTCGAGGGTCCAAGCGAACAGACTATTGTTAGCGATTCCTCCGCGTCTGGTGTGGCATCTGTTGAGCAAGGTCACAATGGTAATCCTTCTGTGGTGTCGAACCCCTTGCAAGACACACACCCCATCAACGCGAACTCACGAACATCATCAGGTGACAGCACCGACATGGGTGCGCATTCCACCAATGTAATATTTGACCCACCAGTCACAGCTAGATCGTCGTCCTCGTCTCTCTCTTTTGAAACGATGGAGGAAGAACGACGATACGCCGAAAGGAATGCTCGCGTACCGCCCCCTCAGATTGAACTGGAAGCCGTTGTTTCCTGCACTTCCGATGGTCTAGTGGTTATCCTTCGTAGAGCCAAGCCTTTCGTACCTCACGTTGCTCAACCCACCGCGGAGCCTGTCCCACATCTATACGCGAATGGTTTCTTCGCGTCTCCCTGGGCCACGGACCCTATTCCCCCAAACCCTCAGCATCGACCCCAGTATGAGATGACGAATGTCTTCCAACCAAATCAAGCTCCAGTTCACCCAACCGCCATGCAGGCGAATACCGCCGGCACACAAGGCCCAGCCTCGGAAATGTTCATGAATACGATCCGCGAAGTCGCCGTCTTTGCGTGGTCACTGACTGGTATCAACGGTTCTTTAGCTCAGTACGGCCGCGGGAAGCCAAGTGGCGAATCGTTGCCGCCAGGTGGCCTACCTATATGGGAGCCCGACGCGAATGCAGGTCTTGAGAATCAGCGACTGAACGGCATCGATAACGTCTTAAATACTACCACTGGGTACTACGGCCCTACTGGTAATACACACGTGGATCCCTATGGTCATACCGTGGGTAACAGTGGTCCGCAATACGAACACCAGTCCGGATTTCCTTGGAATCAAGTATACCCTAATCAGCATGACCAACATCAGCATGGTCCCTGTTGATAATATTTAGAGAGGGATTTTGAGCTTTGAGGTAAGCGTGATGTAAGCTTCTGTATACATATAAACTTGCTGTCCTGGAACTGGCAGGATTTGCGCTTGCATGCTTGCAATGATTTGATGGAGAGCGGGCCTCGATAAATTATATGGTCCCCTAGGAGGTTCGCGGTCATGAAGTCATGCATAGCACGAGATTATGGCGTTTATTTAATTGGGGAGATTAATTGCTAGATACACATGGTTTGGGGCATACCCGGCTTTGTGTGAGCGAGCGAGCGCGCGCTTTTGCTTCGGAGTAGATTTTGATACATTGCTACGAACCGCTTCAGAGGGGATGTGCGCTGGTGATGACGGTGAATTGAGCTGAAGGCTTTCAAAGTGCTAGAACGGCTGGCCGAAAACCGTTAATCTAATACAAAACTGCTGCAAAATCTCACCTCAAGCATGTTTTCCACCGATTCTGGTCGCGGAGGCACGAGCTTGTCTTATTATCTAACGTCCCGCCATCCTGACCCTTTCTCTTTGCTCTTGCGATCCCATTCATTCTGATCTCCTTCCTTCCCCCACTGTCTTTTTCCTTGCTTCACCCCGGTGTCCCAACATTCTCATTTACTTACCTTACATCTCTTTAATCACCTTTGTTTCAACAAGTCATACTCTACTGTTCCCAAATCTTCTATCTGGTCCTTTTCTATTTCAAAATGTGGTGGTGATGGTGGTGATGTGGGTTGGGGGGTTGGGGTGGTGGTGTGGTGGTGGGAGTGGTGGGGAGATTTATAAAGGGGGAGGGAGGGGGTGGTTTGGGGAATAGGTTCGGAATGAGCATGTGGGAGAGAGAGAGAGAGAGAGAGGGGGGGGGTTGAAAGGTTGGGAATTGAGAAGAAAGAAGGGGGATGCGGTGATTTAGGGGGAACGGAGGAAGTGGGATGAGAGGGGTTGGGGAGAAATGTGGGGGGGGGGTTGGCTGAGGATGAGAGAAATGTGGGGAGGGGAGGGGGTTGGCTGAGGATAGAGAGAAAAGGCGGTAGGAGGGGAGGGGAGGGGAGGGGAGGGGTTAGGGTGGAGATGTCCTTTGATTGTGGAGATCTTAGAGGTGTTTCCTGTTGGAGGGGTGGCGAGGGGGTTTTTTTGTAATTCCTCGTTTTCTTTTTTTCTTTTTTTCTTTTTCTCGTTTTCTTCCCCCCCTTTCCCCCCCTTTCCCCCCCTTTACCACGTGGACGTTGACTTACTTCCTTTTTTTGTTCGACAGATATCAAAAACGGTAAAGCTTGCTAAAGTAGATTTCTCATCCCTTCACAACCCCGTCACCTCCGTAGACAAGCACGCTTCTATCTATAAATCGATACATCACATCTACAGTGCCTCAAAACGCTCGGAAGATTTTTTTTCTTACATGCGTCGCTCATTCCTTTCACGCTAAATGCCACAATCGCCCTCACTTTTTTCCAAGAAAACGCCCCTGGATATCATTGCTCGCCAGCGTAAATCGCGGTTTTCCATTCATACCTCGTCCGCCTCCCCTTCCCCCCATGTCCGCTAGCCACGGCATCTCCGGGCAAAACCCTACACCACACCATACCTCTCACCTCAATAACCCCTCAATCCTCCCCCTTAACCCTAAACACTCCTGCACCTTCTTCTCCTCCAACCCCCCCTGCACCAAAACCCCCAACGTCTGCGAAATCGCCGCCGCGTTCACTTCGTCGCCAAATACCTGCCCGCCGCCCCTCAAACTATCGTGGAACCACAGCTCGATAACATACAGCATATCATTCGCGATAAAGCGGCGGTTGCGCCCCGAAAAGGGCGCTTCGTCGGCGTAGAACATGTTCTCGAGAATCTCGAGCAGGGATTCAAAAGGCACGTTTAGGTCAATGAGGGTGTCGATGACCCAGGTGTCTGGACCAATGCCGTTTTGGAACTCGAGAGCGTAGCGTTTGAGCATGGGGAGGAGGTCTGAGACGGGGAACATGGATTCGCTGAGCTGGAGTCTGTGGCCTAGTGTGCGGACATTTTCGACCACGGCTTCGTAAGGTAGAGGGCCGTTGTCGCCGCGTTCGAGACACTCGTCGTGGGTGCGGTCGAGCAGGTTTTGCCATGTGGAGCGGATGTCTGCGGGGTTGCGGTGATCGGCGGCCTGGTAGATGAGGAGGCAGAGGTCGAAGTAGCCGGCTTGGTCGGCGTAGTTGTTGTAGAGTTCCGTAAGGCTGAGGATTTGGCCGTTGAGCTGGGCGATGACTTCCGGTTTTCGGGCGGGAGCGATACGCTCGTCTTCCTTTAGTCGTTGGAGGAGATCGGATTGGATGGTGGCAACGTCTAGGAGGTCTGAGATTTCGCGGATCAGTGTTTGGCGGTTTGAGCGCGCGATGCCGGTGGTGGAGGTAGATGCGTTTGCTTTTGCGCGACCGAGGTACTCGATGCGGCGGTCTAGGGATAGATTGAATGCGGATTTCGCAAGGGCGAGCTGGACCGCTGCCGACTCGTGGAAACGCGAGTGTTTGTTGTGGTACTTCCAGAGGAGGTCGGCATGGGCGATGTCGTCGGAGGATTTACGTTGCAGATAGGTGACGATATAGGGTGATTGGATGTCGAGAAGGCGGTCGACGCGGCCTTGGAAGAGGTACCAGTCGTAGAGGTCGGTTTGGAAGACTTCATCATCGGAGGTGTCAATGATAGAATAGGCTTCTGATATACGTTTTGATAATTGGGTATACTGGCCATCTATTACTTCTGGGCCTTGTCTGGATGCATGCTCTAGGGTTGTAATGGTTTCGTGGACAAGGTTGTAACATCGCTTCCGAGATTCAAAAGCTACTGCTCGGGCATCCTGCGACAGTCAGCTTGGCTATAGACCCATTAGACAAAGATTTTACCTGTTCTGGTCGCCCTTCTTGTATCCATGCCAGCGCTCTGTTTCCCCGATCACACTCTTGAGCCACGGTAAGAGCCAGCTGGATTGCTCCAGCGAAGAATTGCATGTTTTGATATTGCTGTAGTGCCCATTCGAGTTGCTCCATTGAAAGGTGGCCGGCCACCTGCTTGAAAAGTCTTAAACTCTCGTTGAGTAGATTCCGTCCAATTTCTGAACCACTGCCCTCCACCGACGCTTTCTTCAGCAGTTCTTGGGCTTTGAAGATGATAACATCATCGGCACTGCAAAAACTGCCACATCGTCGACGCAGAGCCTCCGCAACAGTATCGACATTCGATCCGTTGGCAATGTTACGGTTCACTATAGCTTTGACGAGCTCTTTTGCCAGGTTTCTTCCGTTGCCTGTACAGAATAGACCTTCGTAGGTCAAATTCCGTACTTGCTGTCGTGTCTGGTCCGCTAGAGAGAGCATTATCTCTTCGATACGTTCGTCAAACAAAACTAACACAAAGGCGATACCCTCGATTATGTTGTCCACAAGCACAACCAATGAGTGCAAAGCACGATGCTCGCCTTGAAGACAAACCTCATCTTGCTTTGTCGATACTCGCTCAAGCGCCTCAGGTCCTGCTAGTCCCTCAATGAAACTCTTATTGGCAGCTAGGAATTCCTTGAGCTTCAACAGATCCTGAGTAACATTCTGAAGCTTGGATAGGCGAAGTGCTGGAGAAACCGAAAGTCCAGCAGCGGGAGACATCATTTCAATCACGATTGGAGCTTTCCAAACTGAGCGAACTAATCTCGCGATATATAAAGATAAACCTTGATGGCGCGATGACGGATTTACCATATCAATGGTCGGGGCCGGCTGGTCTAACATCGATTCTTTGATCGTTGCCTTACCCCCATACTCAACGAACGCTTTGCGAGCGTACTCTAGGACCTCTGGTTCGGAAATGGTAGCCACACGAGAATCTGACGTTACAGCAATGCCTTGACCACACGCAACAGCCAAGGCTGTTGATGCTGTCTCGGCACGACCATACAGAGTAGCGAACTTTGATATTTCCCCAGCAAGGCCCTCGTCACCACCACCAAGCCTAATGGCAGTTGCAAAGATATCTACAAGTCTCCTTCGCCGCAGTGTGTGAACTCCCGTGTTCGTCAAAATAGCGATTTCGGATGCGGAATTGTCATATTGTACTGCAAGCTCGTTGCCAAATCCAGTTGGAGAAGAGGCCGCAGAAAACGGTCGTGACGCCAGTCCAATATCTTCGGCGCGGCTTCCTAGGTTGAGCCAGTACCCTAGCTCGATATAATTCGATAGCCTGTTTGTACCTGAGCTGTGCATGATACGCCCAGCATCAGGTGCAGAGATGAAGAGTGCATCGATTGCCTCGGATTTGCTTGCGACGAAACAGAAAAAGTACCCTGGTGGATATCTGACTGCATTTCGCGTGGGTATAAGAGCCTTCGAGGAAGTGTTAAGGCCCGAATTGCTACCATAAGTAACCATTTGGTTAGACCCTTGTGGTTGGCTTGCTTGAGGTATAGAAGTGTCGGACGGCGGAAACCTGACATGCTGCACTAGCATGCTATTTGGCGGCCTTGAGGAGTCAGTCGACATACCCCATCCATAGGATGTCGCACTCATAAACACTCGACATCCAGTGGAAGTGGTAGCCATAACATGCAATTTCGATGCTTCTTGCGAAGAGATAGGGCTTATGGATATTATCGTAGTGTTAAGAGAGATGAGTTCTGATTGAGATGCTATGTGTCCAAGTTGAGTGAGCGTTTCCTTGAGAGTTTTCGTTATGACTAGATCGAGACCCCCATTAGATTTCATGTGAAACATCCGGATAGTTGATTTGGAAGAGAGAGTGTAAATTAGGCTTCTCGTGTCATCAACTGCAATTTGTGAAACAAATTCGTGTTGCGGCTTCTGACCGAAGTACAAAGTTGGTACAAACGTGGATTTGCCGGTGTGATTGATTCTCGCACAGCGGTTCTGAAACCATTTTTCTTCTTGCTGATATGTGAGCTCGTAAAGGTTGTCGTTGCCCTTGCCGGAGAAGAATATCCTCCCACTAGCGCCAGATCCCTCGATGACATTGACGTCGATTCCTCGAATAGATATGGACAGGCGTGTATTGAAGAGAGAAAGGGACAGACCCCCACTGGGATTGGGTTGTGGAGACACTCCGATGAGAATAATGTCTGCGGTGGTTGCTACGACCAGCAGTCGTTTTATTGAAGGACTGAATACCCCAGCTCGAGGAATCACCAAGCGCACCGCCGTGACACTATTTGGCTGTTCCTCGAAACCTACTAGGTCGGGATCCGGGTGTGTATAATCCCAGAGATACACAGCATTATCAATTGAAACCCAAGCGTGGTTGAGGTCTGCAAAAAGGCCCATCATCGTCGAAACCTGAGCGCGATTGTACTGCTCGAAAATTTTGTCGGGTATATTGTAGGTTGTGGTTTTTTGAAAGGGTGCCCAAGTTGGCTGCGCTGAAATATCATAATCGGAGGATATTCCCTCTATATACCGTTAGCATGTATAGCTTCAGCGGACTGAGGTGCTTTTCTAGAACTTACGGCCAATGTAGCTGTTTAACTCCGGAAACCTGGTGTCTGCACTCAAAGTTTCATTGATCGCCTTCGCCGCTCGCTCGATTGGCCTGAGAGACTCTGCAGGCGACCTCGCAGCCTGTTGTGGGTTTGTCGGCCTCTGCTCAGTGAGCGCCTTGCTTTGAGAATGTGATCCGTCCAGCTGGGGAGTTGCGGTTGATCTGGACTGAAAGTTCGGCTGGCTTATTGGGCCTGACTGAAATCTGCTGGCTGCAGGCGTCTGGACATATGCACCTGGCAAAGGCCGTTGTGGAGTCTGAACCGCGACCGACATGGTTGGATATTGCAAAAGGTAACTCTCGAGATATTAGGTGCCAAGGCGTAGGCGCACAGTAGGCCAGTGGCCCCGGAGTCAAGCCCACTGAGAACTTATATTTCTTTCCCTCAAATCCATATGCTATGTCTTGCTGTCCAAATATACATTGCTGTAAATGTTATAAACGCGTGTTGTGAGATATTCCCAGCTGGCTTGGGAAGCTTGTCGAAAAGCAAAGAGCCGCACAGCGCTCGGACCATCCCCAGCCACAGGCTTTTTGCGGTTAGTCCAGGAACAGCGGGACAATGAAATTAGCGCGGTCGGTTGCGAAGTGAATTATCAACTTAAGTTCTTCCTATTCAACAAAGGTCATACATATTGTTGCATAAGGAGACTCATCATGACGGCGAGACTGAGTGGGCGCTCAACATGGAGGTGTCTGCGGTTCACGTCCACAAACATAAGATGCTCGTCTACCACAACGGCCTCAGCGCCTCCTCTGCTGCTTAAACTGCGCGATGACTTGAAAGGTGCAATGAAGGCGAAAGACAAAACCCGGTAGGACGATGTTTACATGGTGGTCCACAGTCTGTTCTTCGTTAGCTCAGAAACTAAGATTCATGAATGCAACAGACTTGACGTCCTACGAGGAATTCTCGCGGAGACAACCAATCAATCCAAAACAAGTTCCAAACCTCTCAGCTCCGACGGGCAAATATTGAGCATATTACGCAAGCGCGCCAAAGCTGCAGAAGATGCTGCCGCGGGGTTCAAAGCTGCAAAACGCGTGGATCTCACAGAGAAAGAGATGTCGCAACTGGGTGTCCTCGAAGAATATATCAATGGTGTCGAAACTGTTGGAGAAGAAGAGATAAGAAAAATTGCGGCCGAAGTCATCGGCCAGAGGAGGTTGGACGGACTGCCGGTAACAAAGGGCAATGTGATAAAGGCTCTCAAAGGTCCTAATGGGGCTTTTGGAGATAGGAATGTTGAGATGGGAACGATGGCCCAAATCGTAGAGGGAATGGTGTAAGAGACGGCAATAACGGGTCTTGTATCGCTGGCGGCTTTTTGCCATGTTGTGTCGACAGGTTAAGTCACGCGTCGTCTATTCGAAAATCCCTCCGTGGTCCCAAGAAAGACTCAGAGACAACTTGTTATGACAGCTCCTGGTTTGCCCAGGAAACGTCAACTCGACATAGGGTGGACCTTTAACAGTAAGGCACCGACGTAAGTCGTTTATCCTTCACAAAGCGCTCAATGTATACATAATTTTTACAGCTCGACAAAAGTCGTCTACCAGTTGTACAATTTAACAAATCATTTCTGGCAAGCTTTTCTTATTTCCGTGTCTTCACCTCAACACTCTACCTTCTACTTCTTGTAATGCTCATGCGACAAAACCAACGCCAATTCACAGCCGCTGCCTTCCGCCGCTGATGTTGCGATGGCATTGGCCTTGTATGCTATTCGTGGTCATCATTTCTGGTTGCAAACGATCCAAAGATCATGGCTTTGCCAGAGTGACTACTTGTATCGAGGATCGATTTTTCTACTGTCAGGAGAAGATGTGTTGTTCGGACAAGTACTTCTACGCAATATCAGCTTAACTCTTATGGCGAATGGAAAGCTCCAAGCTCTTTGGATAGATTGGAAGTTGACGACCCAACGCCACGTACCTGCAAGCTCCATTGAATAGCTAATGCCTTGATTGTCGTCTTGATGGACTAGAATTGGAATATTTCGCCTCCATTTCCGCTCATGTGCTCGGACCCCAAGCCCAACGTTATTCTCTTGGTCGACCCATATCAAGCGTCGATGCTGCTCGTGAGAACTGCCCAGCTCCTTTGTTGTGCCGTTCGGAACGAGCTCATGCCCATCTGGGCCAGAATCCTTCGAAGCTCCAGCCATTCCTGTGAGCCAATCTCTAAATATTCTGGTTGTGGTCTTCTTAAGGACATCTACACAGCTCAGGAAAACCCCTCTTCGCGGTCCAACCTGCACTAAACTAGCACTGACACAAAGCTGAAAGAACAACTCATGCGGTTCCACGCTCACAGTGCGAGTAATCATATCTGGTTGGACTGTTTGGCCGGACGAAGAGGTGCCAGGCGTAGGACTCGTGCGCGATCCTGGAACATCGCCAGCTGGATGCGAACGCACTATCCTTGGTTCGGATTCTACGTCTTTCCCACGTGGCAGAAACCGCGAATATAGCTTTCCGAGCTCGCCCGTACCTGGAACCCTATCCTGCGTGGATCCCTCTCTTCCACACCTATCACTCAACCCTGGCGTACCAAGGTACTCGCAAAAGAGATACGGTTCGGTATACTGGGCCATCGGATGATAACATTCAAGAATGAGCTTGTGATCCTTGAGGGACGCTGCCTTCAGGAGCCGATTATGGACAATCCGATCAATTAGACCTCGGAATCTATGGCAGACGACGGCGTACTGAAGCAATGAACGGGTAGAAAATGAGTTCAAGACCTGGCATAGAATCTGTATGGACTCAATCAGCTTGATTGGAGTCGTACAACGGGCAAACGGGATCTTCACCTCGTTGGGCAGCCTGAAAAAGCCTGCTCTATGCGCGGACATCTGATCGACAGCCATCATGGAGGTTTGGAGGTCTTTAGGGGCATTTCATATGAAAGAACAATACCTTGGATTAGTAGAAACCCAATGTCCGCAATCTTCACTGCATCGAACAAGGTAGATGGAATACTTACCTACCTACCTTAGCTGTTTCCTATAGGTCACGTACCCGATGGCGCTAGTAATGATGGTTCCTCGGATATTTTCTAGGCTAATCCCGATACCCTTGTCGGTTGATGTAACCCCGCAGTGCGAGTACCCTGATCATGAAATACATGTATATACGGATACGGTTGGTAGGTACTGCAACTGATACAGTTCTTCAACAGCCAGAGAACAGAATTTGTTTCCAATCCCAATTGACAGTCGAACGACAATGCCTGACGCTATTCTGGATGATATATCGCATCGGCGGTACAATCCTTTACGTGGAAGCTGGATCCTAGTATCGCCGCATAGGACAAAAAGACCATGGCAGTGAGCAATAGCAACAGCGTATATCAAATACCTTGGAATATACTGGACTGATGCATGCTTGGTGAGACGATAGAGGCCAGCAGGAAGCAGCTTCCAAGACCACATTGCCTAAACACGACCCTTCATGCTACCTGTGCCCTGGGAACAAGCGCGCTCAAGGCGACATTAACCCCCAATACGAAAGCACCTTTGTCTTCGTCAACGACTACAGCGCTGTCAAAGAAGAGCAAGCAGACTACAGCCCTAGCGATGTTCAAGGCAGTAAGAGAACTCCCTTGTCTACACTCCTCTTCACAACCGATCACCGCTCATATCCCGTAGGCCTCCCCTCCCTCCTCCTCCGTGCAGAACCCGTAACAGGGAAATGCTACGTGATTACCTTCGCCCCCTCCCATAACCTCACCCTCGCCGATCTCCAACCTTCCGACATCCTCCCGGTAATCAACACCTGGACGCAGCTCTACACCGCGCACATCTCGCCAAAATCCCCCTTGGCAAAAGTCGCAGCAGCAACAACATTACCACCCACAAACCATCACAGCGCCAACTTGAAGAACGAGAACGCGCAGTACAGATACATGCAAATTTTTGAAAACAAAGGCGCCGCAATGGGCTGTTCGAATCCCCATCCGCACGGCCAAGTCTGGACCACTACCGGCCTACCCGAGGAACCAGCGCTGGAACTCGAGCAACTAAAGAAGTATCGAAGGGAGCAAGGGAGCCTCAATCTCCTTGAAGACTATGCCAAGCTCGAATCAGAAAAGCAAGAGCGCGTCGTTTTCTCCAACGCCGCCTTCCTAGTCGTTTGCCCATGGTGGGCCATCTGGCCCTTCGAAACCATGATCATCGCTAAACAGCACAAACGCTCCCTGATCGACCTCACCCCCCCCGAAAAAGCCGACCTCGCCGAAGCAATCGCCGAAGTGACGCGCCGCTACGACAACCTGTTCGAGACACACTTCCCCTACAGCATGGGCATCCACCAAGCGCCATTGGACGGCTCCGACGAAGAAATCGAAGCGAGCCATTTGCATGTGCATTTTTACCCGCCGCTGCTGAGGAGTGCGACGGTAAGGAAGTTTTTGGTCGGGTACGAGTTGATGGCGGAACCGCAGCGGGATATCACGCCCGAGCAGGCGGCGAAGAGGTTGAGGGAGTGTGGGGGGGAGTTGTATCGGAGGAGGGAGGGGTAGGGGTAGGGGGCTTGATAGGGATGTATGGTGCTTGTATATAGCTGTTGCTATTATTACATCTAGAAGGAATCAATCTCCCTTGAGGGCGTTTGGTTGGCCTGAAAGCATGTATATTCCCTGTACTCTCTCGAAAACATCACCAGAAACCAGACCCCCCAACCCTCATCGCTCAAGACCCCTTCTTCGCACCCTCCCTCTCCATCTTCCTCAACGCCCGCTTCCTGATCGCCTCATGCATCCCCCTATTCCGCTCAACCACAACCCCGTTGTTCAACCCCACAAACGTCACCAGCGCCCACTGCATCCCCGCATGGCTCCAAAACGGCGTGCTCGTATACGCCCACCCCTGCGCCCCGCCCGTGCGCCCAATCTTCCCCAGCACAGCCTTGACAAACTGCTTCGGCGTCGGCACGAACATGCTCGGGCGTTTGATCTTGGACATGGCCGACGTGACCAGGTAGCTCTGCACCAGCTCGACCGTGACGCCCTTGGGCGCCAGCTCGCTGCCGAGCGCCGTGCTCCATTGTTGCAGGAAGGCTTTGCTGCCGGAGTATGTTGCGAGCAGTGGGGTCGGGAGAAGGCCGCCGAAGGAGCCCATGGTGAGGATGAGGCCACGGCGGCGCTGGGCCATTCCCGCGGCTACAAGCTGGGTTACGCGCAGGGTGGCGGTGCAGTTGACGGTGATGATGTCGCGGATTTCGTGCTCGGGGGTCAGGGTGAAGGGGACGGGGATGTCGTGGCTTTTGCCGACGTTGTTGATTAGGACAGCGACGTCGAGGCTGTCGACGAGGGCTTTGAGGCGGGCGTAGTCGGCGTCGGCGTTGGCGGCGAAGTCCATGGCGAGGACTTTTGTGGAGGCGTTGTTGGCGGAGTTGGAGGAGATTTCTTGGGCGAGGGCGTCGAGTTTGGATTTGGTGCGGGAGATGAGGAGGATGGAGAAGCCGGCGCGGGAGAGTTGGAGGGCGAATTCTTTGCCGATTCCGTCAGAGGCGCCGGTGACGATGGCCCAGGAGTTGGGGGGGCCGAAGGTGCGGAGCTGGTTAGGCGTTAGTGTGAGCCTTTGAGAGGTTGCAATTGGGAAGAGCTCACAGATTTGCCGGGGAGCACGAAGATGGAGAGGAGGAGGCGGACGAAGCTGAATATTTTAAGGGAGAGGAACAGGAAGCCTGCGATGGAAAGAGCGGCGGATACGATCAGAGTCGAGTTCTCACCCTTACGGCCATTATAGAATGCGGTGATGCTGTCCATGATGAAGGTAGGAGGCAGCTATTCGTGACTCGGTGAAGGTGATATAGTCCTCCGAGGGACTGGAAGCTAGCTGGAAGCTCTTTTGCCAGGACGTGTTTCTATACCACAATAGTCAGTCAACGGTTGTTGAGGTGTCCCATTGATACAAAAGAGAAGTACAACAGTACAAGTTGGCATATCGGAACGAGATAAGACTCGGACTTTTAAACAAAGTCTAGCCTGATTGACAAGGCTGGGCTTCTGCGGGCCGTTCCAGATAGGGCACAAACATGTTTAAAACATGTTTATTGATTAACCAAATGAAGTTAGTCAAAACATGTTTTAAACATGTTTATTGAAGCATGTTTTAAACACAGGGGTAGCAACAGGGGGGGGTATATATTTAGGTAGCCACTACAGAAACACCACCCAACACTGCTGGCACACCACCCCCTGCACTAAGCCTAATAGGGTAATTTTCAGGGTTCAGTGACCCCGTAGATCAAAGGAAGACCATGGGATACACATAGTTTTGCGCCTGTCTACCACCAAATTCAATGTATTTTCTCGTCGGTCTCCCAATGCAAATCCAAACCTGAAACATATCTTTTGCATGCTCAGAATCGACTTTTATTTCTCTAAATTACATCTGAAAACTGCTCATGTAGGAGGCCGGAACATCGCCAATTTGATTCTCTGCAGTGCCCCCTCGGGCACCTTCTCGTCCACCTCGCTGTCGCCGCCCGAGGCGGCTTTGTGCACAGCCAGTGACGATGTGTATCCTCCAGCTTCAACACTTCACCGCCGGCTCTATCGTACAGTCGCTCCTGTGTCTTATGCGCACATGGCAGCCTTGAGGTGAACGCAAATGCAGGAGGTGGAGGAGGAGGAGGAGGATGGCGACGGCGGCGGGGATGTAAACAACAAACGCGGTGGACCCTGGAAATTACCCTATTAGGCTTAGTGCAGAGGGGTGGTGTGCCAGCAGTGTGGTGGGTGGTGTGCCAGCAGTGTTGGGTGGTGTTTCTGTAGTGGCTACCTATATTTATAGTATAAACTAAATTGGCTATTCCATGAGCACGTGACCATCGACGAAGCTATTCAGAAAGTGCTCCAGCACCTCATCGTTCGAAGGATTTAGTCCAGCCACAGCCAATACCTCTATCTGCTGCCGTTCGATTCAATGCTTTAACCACTGCGGTAGATAGTGGTTTAACTGCTGATGGTAGTATCGTTTGAACTAGTGCAACTGGCCCATTGAAAGGCCTGTTGATGTAAGCAGTGCATTGATTCAGATGAGTCTGCTGACGACTGGTTCCGGACGCCATTTGAAGGTGATAGTATAAGCACTCCACTGCAGGAACGATTCGGTTTGGTAGGATTATGCTCTGAAAGGCATCAGTAACAGCCTGATTGCGAGGTTTGCCACCGCGTTGAGGAGGCATGGCTGGTGGTAGGAAGATACTCGTATGGAGCAATGGTGACAGCGAGGTCAAACCCCCCGAGCTAAACCAGCTGGGTTTAGCTTGCTCACATAATATAAAACCAATAAACAAACATCAATAAACCGCTAACGTGTTTTAAACACGTTTATTGTAGAATAAACGGTTTTATTCTACCCCTAGTTTCAGAGAGATTTGAGTACCTACCTAGCAGGCGAACTATTAAAAATAAATGGCATCTCAATGCAACCCTCAGAGCTACAATCATTGATCGTAATACTATGGATTTGACTGTGTATAGTATTCCAAGCTATACATGAGCAATCAGCAATACTTGAAGCAGTTTGAAAGAGAGAAAAAGAAGGGGGATATACATCGGCAAAACTGTCACTTACAAGTATTTGAATACCTTAATTCGCCTGACAGTACAGATCACGTGAGAAATGTCACGCGTTTGCATCACGTGAGTTACAATACTTCTTTCTACCCTAACGGTAAAATGTGCGGCATTATTGTGACTGTCATCACAACTCTTGAATTGATGAATGTTTTCAACTCATCAGTATTGAGTGACTTACGTAGTACATCAGACTGTTCTAAACTGAGGTAATGCCATGGTAAGATCTGTTCTGCTGAACAACTTCTGATCTTTTTATTGATATATGAGGGTCAGAGCGAATATGTGCATGTAGATATATTGACTATCTAGTAGGTAGAGCATATTTGGTAGAGCATACAGATGAAGGAAGAAGTGAGAGGACGGATAAATACCCCTAGCGCCAAGCCGCTTCGGCCGGAGCGGAAATAACTAACCGCCGAGGTATACGTATGAGCATACGTATGTTCATACGTATGTGCATACGTACCTCGTTTCCAACAATCCCTCTTAGGAATTGAAGCTTCATGTGAAGCTATTCAGACCTTCTATGTATACCGTGCTCTTTTACTCGCCGGCGTCATGCTCGACGAAGTAGCCTCATTTCTTGAAGCTAGTCTCATAACTGACCTGAACCTTAGAAATTTGCCTGAGTTCAGAGGTTTGATTAGATCGTCGATCATCATTTGATCGATGAGTATGTATTTCAATCTGATTGCTTTCTCTTCTACCTTATTCCGAATATAGTGATACGATGTATCAATGTGCTTAGCTCGAAAGTGATTGACGAAATTGCTACTCATTTTTATAGTCGCTTGATTGTCAGCTAAAATGATAGTTGAATTCGTATCTGAATCATCATATCTCATCTCTTTCAATGCTTGAATCAGAAAGGTCAATTCTTTGACTGCATTACATTCGTTGACGTATTCAGCTTCAGCAGATAACGTGCTGACACATTGCTGATGTTTGAAGCTTCAGCTAATTGATTCATTTCATAGAAAAAACATATAGTCGAAGGTGAATCTTCAAGAATTCAAGCAATTCGCATGAGCTGAATCAATATATTCAAAGAATTCAGCTTTCTCAACTCTCTTCACTTTGAAAGATTCATATCGAAGTCTCAGCTCAGCAGTATCAACTAGATATCGAATGATTTGATTGACAGCTAGATCATGATCAAGAGTAGAATTCGTCGAATATCTGCTGCATTTGCTTACTGCATAGACTATGTCTGATCATGTTTGACAGACTATTCACATCAGTGTTTCAATGATTGATTGATAGCTCTCTATTTCTTCAGAGATAGCTTGATATTCAACTCACTTCTTTGACTTTCAATAGATGTTCTTCTTAAGTTGACATCTGTGATGCATCAATGTTTTAGTTGAACTGCAATTGCTCATGCTCAGAAGCTCAATGACTCGCTTGATATAGATGCTTTGATTGATTCAAAGAGTTTATTCAGCTTTATTACAAGTTATGTGCATTTCTAAATATCATTTGATTGAGTCAAGATCTTTCATTTGAAAGCGTTCTGCAAATTGCAGCTTCAAAGCTTGAATATCAAATATATTTGATTCTAGAATAAGCAGATCGTTCGCATAGATGACGATAATGATGTCATTATCATGAATGAATATTGAATGATCAATTTCTATTCTTTGATAGTCGATGAAGATGAGATAAACTTTCAGAGTTGCATATCATTCTCGAGATGTCTGTTTTAATTCATATAGAGTCTTGTTTAGACGACAGATCAAAAAGATTTCATTTGATTCTTTTTGCTCAAATCTCAACGATTGCTGCATTCAGATCTTCTCTTTTAGATGTGCTTCTAGAAAAACAGTGATGACATTTATTTGTTTGACTTCATAGTCATATTTGACGATCAATGCTAGAAGCATTTTGATGATCGTGACTCTGATCATCGAAGCAAAGATTTCATCATAGTCAATTCTCTGCTTCTAATGAAATCTCTTACACATTCATCTAGCTTTGTATTTGATCATCTTCTCTTTGAGTTCTCGCTTAATGATAGTTATTCAGCGCGTCGACAGTATTCATCAATTCGACGAAGATGTCTTCAGAGTAAAGATGTCATTTTTGATGTGAGCATTGAGCTCACTTCTGAATGCAAGCTTTCATTGTTTTCAATCAGAACTGTCACGATCCTAGCCTTGTCAGACTCAGCCTTCTAGCCTTACCAGGCCTATTCTCGCTCCGTCACCTTGACTAGTTCCTATTGAGCCTAGCGTCGGCTGAGAAACACACATATGTAGCCAGCTTCTTTTTCGTAGCTACCTTTCTTTCTTAGCATTTATCTTCTAGTTAAATGACACCCCTATCTGACTCGCTCTAGGCAGGCCTCTAACATTAGATAAATGCTCATCATCTACTATTCTGCTATCGACGAATAGATGATACGAAACAATCTATTCAGTAAGAAAAATTTGCAAGGGATTCTTCAAATTTGCACCATCATTTTAGATCGCAAGGAATTCTTCAATTCTACATTCATTTTCATCATTCTATTCGCAAGGAATTCTTCAAATAAAGCACTCAATTATTATCTGAAATTCACAAGGAATTCTTTGAATTTTCACTCATCAAAAAACATCAATTCAAAACATCAACCCCTCACCTACTCTTATCTCAACAACTTCTATCTTCTCTCATCATGACACGCGACGTCGAGTCAGTTGAGCTCCGAACAACTCGTCTGCTTAGAAGCACTGTCAATAAAAAAGTTTCACTTCTACTCATCGATGCTTCAGTCGAAGCTGAGAAAGCTGTCATCTCATGAAACATAAACATCGAAGAACAACTGTTTCATTGAATCAGCAATCAATTTGACGAAGTCATCAATATGCTGAACGAGCTTCGAAGTCAGCGAGACTTAACTCTACAACTCAATGAACACTGACTTCTCGTACAAGACGATCACAAAAAGAGAGCGAAACAACTAGAAGTCGCTTTTGATAAAAACAATGAGCTAGAGAAAAAGATCAATCAGTTACAAGGCGAGCGGTTGAACTCCAGAGCGAAACAACGTCAAGCTGATCGATCTATGCTTCGTCAAGATACTCAGCCAGCTGAACAACGAGCCAATCAGAAAGAAGCTTCGATTCGTCGTTCTGAAGTTGAACGAAGCTCGACTTTCGAAGCTCACTCTCAACGAGAATCTTCTACTCTATCTGATAACGAAAACGAGAATGATCATCACAAGTTCGTCAAGCTTCCGAATTCACTCATCTTCATCGAAACAGATGATTCTATCTGAGAGACATGAAACATCAAAATAGCTGACAAGCTCGATGTCAACGCGAATCATTATTCTACTAAAAAGATTCGTATTGCCTATGTGATTTTCAGACTAGAAGGCGATGCTGATCAGCAAATCTATGCAAAGCATTGTGTTGATGCTTTCTCATTCTATCAATCACTATCAGAGCTACTGAAACATCTGAAAGAAATTTACGAAGATCAGAACCTGATTCGAAAGTGTCGTCGCGAATACGTCGCTCTGAAGCAGCTCAACAAGCTCTTCAGCTCTTTCTA